>Ga0098038_1000014_pt1 | contig 75002 bp, 64 predicted proteins | sample 5B_taG_FD_75051 | JGI IMG/M metagenome (GOLD analysis project Ga0098038, IMG submission 75051) | Marine viral communities from the Subarctic Pacific Ocean - 5B_ETSP_OMZ_AT15132_CsCl metaG | ecosystem: Environmental > Aquatic > Marine > Oceanic | place: Pacific Ocean | collected 2015-01-08 | reverse complement strand
GGTTGGAATGTAATCAATCCCGCAGAGATGGACAGGAATGATGAAAAACCAATTAACGGACCTATGCAGTTCGACCCAGATAACAACTATGAAGACCATGAGTATATGCGTCAAGCACTCAAGCGAGACATGGTTGCCATTTGTGACGAGTGTACTGCAATCTATATGATGTCGGAGTGGGAAAAGAGTCGCGGTGCAAAGGCAGAATGGCATCTTGCAAAGGCCCTTGGACTTGACATTTATTATGAATCGCCATTACCATCAGAGTTGGAATTGAAACACTGACTCATTTAGGGTCAGTAACTCAGTTGGTAGAGTAGCGGTCTTTTAAACCGTTCGTCGCGGGTTCGAGTCCCGCCTGACTCATTGATTGCCAATTTATGTGGTCTAAAGTTTGACCACATTTAAACACACGAAGAAGAGGCAGAAAAAAGAATGATTTTATCCAGTAAAAGGATTGACAATTAGAATAGTATAGAGTATACTATTAGTATAACAATCAGGGAACGGATACGACTGCGACGAGTATCTAACCCTTTCTTACTTAGAGTCGCATTAGTTTTTAGGAGTTCATAATTATGAGCAACACAGTTTCAAAGAAGCGTCGAGTAATGGATTATCTTGCCAAGGGCAACACCCTTACTGCTTCACAAGCAAAGAGCCGATTCGGTGTCGGTAACATGCGTGCAACCATGAGCAACATCAAGTCACAGGTTGAAGCATACGGTAACTGGAGCGTTACCACCAATGATACCCCCAGTGGTAAGACTTCCTACGGAATGGATTTCAACGGTTACACTGATAACCCACATGCGATCCGTGCAGGACTCTGCTGATCCGAGTCTTACCTACCATGATTTTAGTTGATTGAGTGGTGTCAATCGAATGGAGTGGATTATATTATGCAGGCTCGTTTTGTATCCTGTTGAATCTGCAAGTGCTGTAGAGAGTACTAACTAAAATCGATTATGCCCGGCGGGGCTTAACCGCCTCGCCGGTGCTTTGACAATTGAATAAAGATATGTGGGAATTAATTACTCCCGCATAGGACGGTGACAGAATGTTTTTTGTTATTGGAAATAATGTATGCGGTTCCCTGTAGTGGGGTGTGAATGCTCAAATGAGTGTAGCAGAGTTTAACTGACTCAAGCGTAGTGCGAGTAGGGAATAATCAACTAGATGACCCCGAAAGTTGAAGGTAAATGTTAATCCTTCCCGTCCATGATTTCCAGAGGGACGGTAGGTTGAGTCTTTATAAAAAAGATTCCTTACCGTCCCTTTTTTTATTTGCAATTGCACCATACATATAGTAGAATACTTATGTACAAGGAGAACATTATGAGTATAGAACCAAATGAAAGTGTAATTCGTGGATTGAAGGCAAAACTTACATATGAAAGTTGTGACTTAATTTGCACTCCTGCGGATCGATGCACATGCAACCAAGTACTGGATGATATTTCTGCCGCAAACGACTGGATCAATTCTTTACCGGGAAGTGTTACGGTGTGCGAAAATGTACAAGAGGAATGTGAAGATGGTTGATGGGCAAGCAGGAAAGGGTGGTAGATATAGACCCGTAGATCAAAAGAAATACGATGCAGGTTGGGAATCTGCATTCGGAAAAAACAAAAAAACTAAACCCAAAGAAAAGAAAAAGGATACTAAAAAATGAGTGAAACACAAATTGTTAGATTGAGTACTGGTGAAGAAATTGTTGCCAAGGTAACAGAGAATGATGATAGTTATACATTGAAGAATCCCGCTATTCTCATTCCTGCTGGTAGAGATCAACTTGCATTTGGACAGTGGTTGCCATATGCGGATATTGAAAATGGAATTGAAATCAACAAGAAGTATGTTGTGTTTGTAATCCCACCAATGACTGAACTGGTAAACCAGTATAGTTCTTCATTCGGTTCTGGTATCGTAGTTCCCGAGAAGGGACCTATCTCCGGTGCTGGTCTTAAACTTACAACGTGAGGTAAAATATAATGTCAAATAAAAATCATGATCCTGCGACATCAACTCGAATTAAGGTAGGTTCTCCTCGCGTTTCAAAGAAGAGAAAGGGTAACGCACCCTCGAAAACTTCTCGAAGAGGAAACGGTAAGAAACTCAGGTGACACAGAGCGCCTGTAACTCAATTGGATAGAGTAGCGGCCTTCTAAGCCGCAAGTTGATGGTTCGAGTCCATCCAGGCGTGTTTATAATGACTCCCGTGAAACTTAAAAAACTAACCGACATTGCACTTCCCACGGCGCTATCAATTACTCGTCCCAAGAAACATGTATCGATTATCGTTCGTAAGAATGAAGTTGTTGCAATTGGTACGAATAATTTTCGGACTCATCCGAAGGCGAAGGAATTGGGTTACAGGTTTGACGAGGTGCATTCAGAATTGGATGCACTCTTGCGTTATAAAGGACCAAAGGATAATCTTAAATTGTTCAATTACAGGTTCAATCGTTTTGGTGATATGCGAATGAGTAAACCATGTTGCAATTGTTTGAAATGGTGTCTTGCATTGTTCGATGATATATGGTATACTACTAACACAGGAATGGTTAATATAAAGGAGACCAATAATGTATGATGTTGGAGAAAAGGTAGTAATTAAAGAATCACTGAAGCAGGGGGTAATATCTGAAGTGAATGAGGATAAGATTCGTGTGACATGTGAGGATGGTTCCTCTAATTGGGTAAACAACGAACAGGTCGCAAAACTTCTTCTTGACGAAGCACCCAACGGTAATTTCCTACAGGACTGAGCATGTTTGCAATAATTTGTATTCCTTTGGTAGTTTATGCGTGCTATAAGTTTGCTTGCAGTACAATTTATGATTTGTCTAATGAATCAAAGGCACAGTTTGGACAAACCATGTTGGGTATGATTACAGCACAGAACTTTTGTGCAGCGTTTTTGATTGTTCTTGACTTGATTATTGGATTCCCAAAGTATCTAGCCATTATTGCAGTTGTTATTTGTTTTATATGTACTGCGATTGAGATTTTTCATGTGAAGAAAATACTCATGGGTGATGTTCCATTCTTTGAAACCAAAGAACAATTCCATAAGAGACTAAGAGAGCGAGCGTAGCCCAATCGGCAGAGGCAACGGACTTAAAATCCGTCCAGTGTGGGTTCGAGTCCCACCGCTCGTATTGACTCGTAACTCAGTGTGGTAAGAGTGGGTGCCTTATAAGCGCCTGGTCGTGGGTTCGACTCCCGCCGAGTCTATTAGTAACCAGAACTATATCCACCACCTCCACTACTAGGCATACTTGGTGGTGGTGTTGTTGGTGCGGGAGTTGTTATTCTTCTCGGTGCAGGAGTTGTGGTGGGTGCGGGAGTTGTGGTGGGTGCGGGAGTTGTCATGTTCATTCTTGGTTCAGGAGTTGTAGTAATCGGGGAGAGTGTGGGTGTGGGTGTGCTTAGGATGTTAGTACTAACAGAACTTACTGAGTCGGTGGAATCGATCCCACAACAACATTCTGTAACACCAAACCAACCATCAATGTCCAAATCTGGACAAGCATTGATTATTCTATATTTAATGCAAGTTTCCCTACCAGCACACCTTTTGGAGTCTTCATTTCCGCAAATATCAGAAGTACACGGAATATCCAATGCAATGGGTCCACGTTGAAGACACGGAAATTGTGTATTGTACTGCATACATTCAGGTGGTGGATCATACGGAGAGATACATGCATATTCAAATCCTGAATCTTCATCTAAATTCTTTCCACCACATCTTCCGTTACATCCTGTCGGTACTGGAGCCCAGCACAGTTCATCTATTCTCTTTGAATAACACTGTCCTGAACATTCGGGAACAGAACTTCTTTCTTCAATAGCAACTTCAATTTTACCACCCATTCCCGGATGGTTTGCACAATAATAAAATAAGTCCTGAGTACCAATTTGAACGTAGGTATAAGGAGTTCTGGTTCTTCCTAAAATGCCCTTCTGAACAACACCATTTATTCTTTCCGCTCCTCCATCATGAATTCCATCAGGAGTAAGTGATATCTTAAATGGATGATTTGTATTTGAATAGCCTGAACTAGTGTTACTCTTATCGCTCTGTTTAAATCTTACCCAAGTTCCGGGAGGGAGACTTATAGTTTTATTTGGTTCACCGTCAATGAAGAAAACATTCTTATAGAAACCTTGATCGGTTCTTTGTCTTTTCACAGTAACATTATAAGTTATTCTACCAGAATTTTGCCATTTAGAATATGCTTCGTCTTCTAAAGTTCTTGGAGGAACCGTAGTTATGTTTGTAGTTGGTGCAGAGTTTTGTATTGTTCTTGGTTGGACGGGCGGAGAAGGAGTTGCTTCTGCTCGCTCTGGTGGTTGAGGTAGTGCGAAAGGACTATCTTGTGTTTCTGCTGATGGGGGTGGTTCTTCTTCTGGTGCAGGAGTTGTGGTTGTTGTGACACTCTGGGTGCTTTCTACTCGGGACAACCTAACAAAAATTTCCTGTCCTACTTTGGTTGTTCCATGATTGGGAAGTTCTTCCTCCACAACTATGTGTTCGCCTCTTTCTTCGTCGATATAGAAACCAAGAACTTTAAATGTGCTTATGGTTGCTTTGTCTGCTTGGATTTCTAGAATATCATTCTCTTGGGGTTCTTCTCCCAAGACTCGTGAAAAAGAATTCAATGAGTCACTTCCGAATATATTCACCACTTCATTGATTTCTATTTTATTTGTGGTTACAACTTCCGTTGTCCATTGAATGCTATCGTTGAGAAAATATCTTTGATCGTACTTGCTGTACGTTTGACTTTCATTGTTTATGGAACTCTTTGTAAGAAAGATAAGAAAGTTGTTTGAATCAAACTTATCAAACGTGTATGTTCCGCCGATGTCATATACTTTTGAATCACCACTGAGAGGATTTGTATATTCTCCTCCTGTGACTGTTAAGGTATCTCCGCTAGACACAGTGCTTTCAAAGAATACTCTGATTTCGTCAATGTCATCTTTATTTGTAACACGACTATAATCAAATATCACAGTGTTCCCAACAAAGGTTATTGTTGGATTTAATGTTACAACTTCAGAAGAGTCTTTTAATTCTTCTAGGTATTGAGCAAATTGCAATCCGAGAAAGGTTCCTTCTCCTAGTATGGAAACCTTACTCTTTTTATTCTTTCTCGAATTGCTTCTACCTCTATTGAGCATGGTTTATCCATCAACTACCAATGTAATTAACAGTGGCTTGTCCAAGTTTACCTTCAAGTCGAACATAAACTTTGTTTAGATTATTGATCTCTAAGAATATAGATTCTCCCGGTTCAAGTAAATATCCATTGTCTGCACTATTTACTAGACTCGAATTTCCTATCAATACATTTGATTGACTGCTTGGATGATTTTTCACAGTGATACCAGATGATATTTCTAGGTTGTTGTGTACCTGTGAACTATTATTGGTTACTTTCTTAGTACCAGAACGTAAAGCGGTAGGCTTAACAATCTGGCTAATCTGTGCTTTGATATTTCCAGAATTTAAGTCTGAACGAATACCAGATATTACATTTGTTCCTGTCTTGATTGCACTGAGGTTATTCACAATAGGCTTAGACGAATCCTCAAGAGATGAAACAATCGCGGTATCATTAATATTTACAGTATTCGAGACTGTAGTAGAAAGACCAGAAGTGGAAACAACTTCGAGTGCCCCAGAGTTTTGTCCTGCGACGATTACCGGATCAGCAGGTGAACTTCCAGTCGCACCCTGAACTCTTAGTGGTTGAGGTTGATCACTGTTGTTGACTGTTGTTGTGCTTTGCAACTCAACACTAAAGGTAATTCCTGTAGCATTAGTAATCGCTACTTTCATTGCATCACCAGAGAATCCTGCTGTTGCACCATCACGGGAACGATATAATATCGATGGGATATATTTGGTTTGATCCGTTCCGTAAACAACCACTGCATCTGAGGTTGGTTTGAGTTGTCTACCACCAGTTGCATTCACTGTACCAACGACATTTACGCTATCAACCGCAGAACTTAATCTTCTACCACCAGTGGTTGCGATTGGAACACCATAACCATAGCCAGGGTAAACTTCTCCTCCACCACCATAACCAGTTTCTCCACCAGAAGATCCTGCAACAACAACATAATTATAATTTTCACCGAGGGATGGGTTTCTATCAGAACCCATTGCTCCCAGAATTCTAACATCACCAGTTACAGCAACAGGAATTCCATTGTATATTCCCTGAACTTGTCCAGTAACACCAACGGGAGTTGCACCATTTGTAGAACCTGCGACAGCGAGATAATGAAGACCTGTTGCACCATCTTTAAACGGTGCATAGGAAAGGTCTGATTGAACAAAGTTCACCATTGCAACTTTTCCACCAGTAGTTCCTGAGATACTACCACTGATTTCAGTCGGCCCAGTTTGACCAGCAATCTGAATTGGTAGTGGGTTGGCGAGAGTCACTCTGTTGCCAGTTACATTATCTCCCCAAACCATCTTAGATACAGGAATATGGGCAGCACCGAAACTATTCCCTGCGTTTCCATAGTCAGTCGCCATTTCAGCAGTGTTGCCGAATGTCTGAATAATAATATTTGGATTTTCGTCTGGTTGTGCCATTTAGTTTAAATCTCCTAAGAAAGTTCTTGCCTTTCTGATTCTGTCTGTTATACTATATATAACAAATCTTGTAATTGAAATGCCTAAAAAGAGGAGGCAATCTATATGTTATTTAGTAAAGAGATACAGAGTGAATTTATCCGAAGAATAGAACAGTTGGTTCTATCTGGTGATTATGGATATATAGACGCCATATTATCATCATGTGAAGAATATGACATCGAACCTACAATTGCGGCAAAGTATTTGTCGAAACCAATTATAGAGAAAATTGAACAGGAAGGTATCAAGTTTAATATGCTTCCACAAAAAACTTCAAAACTACCAATTTGATTCTTGTAGTGGCGTCGAATGTCACTATAATGGATATACATAGTTAAGTGGTGGGGAGGTCCCACCGATTACTAGAACACGGGAGTACCGTGAGAAAAACAAGGAGACATTTATGTCATTTTCAGATTTTAAGAAGCGTTCACAATCTAGCATTGGTGATCTAACAAAACAAATTGAACAACTAAACAAGAAGGATTCCTATAAGGATGATCGCTTCTGGCGTCCAGAGTTGGACAAGTCCAGTAACGGTTATGCTGTTATTCGATTCCTTCCTGCCGTTGAGGGTGAGGATCTTCCTTGGGCGAAGTATTACTCCCACGGTTTCAAAGGTAAGGGTGGTTGGTATATCGAAAAGTCTCGAACAACCATCGGAGACGAAGACCCAGTATCAGAAATGAATACTGAACTTTGGAACAGCGGTGTGGAGAGAGACAAGGATATTGCAAGGGAACGAAAGCGTCGTTTGCATTATACTTCCAATATTCTCATTGTGAGTGATCCTGCGAACCCACAGAACGAAGGTAAGGTATTTCTTTACAAGTATGGTAAGAAGATTTTCGACAAGATTCAGGAAGCGATGCAACCAGAGTTTGCTGATGAGGAAGCAATCAACCCATTTGACTTCTGGAAGGGTGCTAATTTCAAGTTGAAGGTTCGCAAGGTTGCAGGATTTATCAACTACGATAAGTCAGAGTTTGATTCATCTTCTGCCATTTATGATGGTGATGATACAAAACTAGAAGAACTTTGGAATACTCAATATGCTCTCAGTGAGTTTACAGATCCTTCTACCTTCAAGACTTACGATGAACTCAAGAAGAGACTCAATGAGGTTATTGGTTCTGATATTCGTCAAACAGAGGTTTCAGAAACCTCTACTGCCGAAAGCACAAGTTTCAGTAATGAAGATTCTCCTTCAACTCGTAATGTTGAAGAAACACAAGAAGATACAGACGCTCTATCATATTTTGAAAAGTTGGCGAACGAGTGATTTGAATCATCTAGTTCTTGTGGAAAAGGGAGTCCTTCGGGACTCCCTTTTTTTTATCCCATAGTTCTTCGCCACCTTGGGAAATGGGTTTGTGTTTGTAGTGCTGTCATACTCTTTGGGGCACCATCCGTAAAACTCGCTGAGTCGGGGGGATTTTTTGATGGGTTTGTTGTGGATTTATCGATTATCACACTTGATGGTCCTCCCGCCTCTTGATTGGAAGTATCATTATGCATCTTCAGAGCGGCATTCGCATTCATTTTTTCTGCACCTACCGAAGAAGCAGTAGGTGACTGTGATTTTTGTATATTTGTGGGTCTGTCGATTGGTTTTATTTCAGATACTGTTTCACCCCTTCTACCTTCTCCTACCATTGCAAGGGTTGGGGTGTCAACAACACCACCTTCTGCGAGAGAAGGCACTTGGAGTAAATTGTATTTTTGTTTTCCAACAACATTACTCATATTCATTTTATGAATTGACGTTTGAATATGTTTTTCAATGGTGCTTGGATTGATGTTCTTATAATTTGAAGTTGATTCATAATTCATCAAAGAAGACAGTATCTTACTTGATGTTTTGTTAGGAACAACTGTCATCATTTTATTTGATAGATTTTTAAATACATTTTTGTTATTCTCTGTCATGTGAGTCAACTCAACAATCTTAGGAACTCTTTTGTTTGCTGTTGTCGCTCTGTATTGCCTGTTGGGTTTATTCATTTTTGTCAATTTATGAGTCATTTGACTTGATACTTTGTTTATTTTATTTTGCAAAGTATTCGTAGATATTAGATTTTCAACAAACTTTTCTGATTTATCTGTGTTTGTGGATTTAATAATCTTAGGAATTGGAGTAAATGCTATCTCTTTAGCATTCTTTATATTCTTTGTTGGGTTGTTTAATATATTCTTCTTGAATGTTTTGTGAATGTTATTAAAGATGTCCATTCTTGTGTTTGATGTTTCCTGAGAAGGACTTTCTTTGTGGGTGATATTATTACTTACTGTGTTATTGTTGGTTATGCTTTTTTTAAAAATAGAGGAAGAACCAGACATACTATTGAGTGCTTTAATTAGGTTGTCAATAGAACCACTTAATTCAGATATGTTCTTATTTCCTACCTGCTCATCGACTGGATTTGGAGTTATTTGATTTGGTATTTTATGAGTAGGGTGTGCCTTTAACTTCTTCTCATTTAGTTCGGGTATATCCTCTCCCTTCTTTCTGGAATCAAAGTAAGAAAGGAGAGAGTTTTTAAATGTCGGTTTATTTTCCATTACATCCAGCCCATTTTAGATTGTTGTTTTCTTTCTAGTTCTGCCATTTGAATTTTTTCATTCTCTACCTCTATGTATTCAATTAACTGCGAAACATAGACATCTCTTTCCCAAGGCATTAAAAATTCCAATTCTCTGAGATTGTATTTATGGTGTTGCATCAGTTGAAAGGTTATTTGGTAGTGTTGAAGAAGGCTCGTATGTGTGAGCCCTAACCGAAAAAATCCGAGAGTCCAGACAGAACCACCTCTCTTTCAACCCCGTCTGATGCTGTATATTTTACAATGTGTTCTACTCTTGGAGAAGTAACAAAGAACTCTAATAATTTTTCAAACTGCTCTTTTGTCATATTATCAACAAAAGATACCAGTTCTTCTCTGGAATAGGTTGTTGTGTCTATAACTTCTTCTTTCGTTTCTATTTTTGATATACAATCGGAAATCAAATCATAAAAAGATGACGGAGAAGTATAATCAATTCCAGTGTTTCTTTCCTTTAGGAGAGCAAGTGAAGGGTATTTCATATGAACAATTAAATCATCTGATATTTTGATTTTATCTGTATGTCCTTTTGTATACTTTACTGCTATATCTGAAAGATTTACAGAAATTTCAATCTCTTCTCCAGTATCTGGACATATTATTATGGGTTGTACCATTTCACCTACTGATTTTCCTCTGATTCTTAGAAAAAGAAATTCTATATCAAACAGAGGCAGAGAAGAGGCATCGTCAATATCGTCTACGCACGATTCAACTAGTGATTGTAATGCCATTACCATATTATCTGGATCGTTTCCCTCTTGAGCAAGCAGAAGAATCTTTTCTTCCTTTACTAAAAAGGGACGGAAAGAGGTTTTAGTTTTTGTTGAGGGTATTGTTACTTGATATTTTGGTGTCGCTATCAACAAATCGGATAATGAATTCATATTTTAATTTCCTGTACTCTAAAAAGTAGTTGGTGTCTCATAGTCATCTGTAATATATTTATACGACCTAAACTCAATGTTAACTTGCATTTGGGTGTAACTATCTCTTTGTCGATACCCCAACTGTATTGGTAGTATGCTTGCGGGGTAAACTTCTTCAAATTCATATGTGGATGATACTTTACCCGATGCATTAAGGGTTTTGATGACCATAGTACCGTAAATAGTACCGTCATTCAAATATGATGTCATTTGAGTGGTAGGATGAACTATTTTGTCCATCCATGCTTCAAAGAATGTTCTCTCTCCCTGTTTATCATCTACTGGGAATTGCATGAGAATAGTACCCTGAAAGTCTCTTGCGACAGGTATGTTTCTCGAAGGACCAAAAAACAAATCGTCCTGAATCTGAGTAAATCCTCTTGCCGGTAGATTTAGTAGTTCTGGTTGAAATGTTAAAGTATCCTCTGGACCAGATAGTTCTACAAGATATCTTGTTGGTCTTGCGATACCATTCTTCAGAAAAGTATTTTTGAAATGATCAATTGAATTTTCGTTGGTTGCCATCTGTGTTCCCTTTTTATTTATTTATGCTTTTTATGGCAGTTTTAGGGTAAAATATTGTCCTCTGTCAATATAATAAATTCCCAACCTTTCTTTTTGCACAGTCTATTAGCAGACTTCCATTTTGCTTCGTTTACAGCATATGTCATGCACTCATTTAAGTATGACTTTGTTTGTCTTTTAGGTTTCTTTGGGGGTTTTGTTTGTTTTTTAGGTTTGACTTCTATCACATATGTTTTTATATTCCCGCTCTTATCTTTAATTTCTGCTATGAAGTCTGGATAGTAACGGTGGTTCTTTTTATCAACTGGTGAGTAATAGGGAATAATCAATTCTTCACTCCCCCATCTCAGAACATTTATATTTTCATCTAAATATTTACAAACTCTTCTTTCCCATAAAGACCTGCATATAATTTTGGTAGGATCACCTATATATTTTGAAGGGTTTTCTATTTTATACTTTGTTTTATATGCCATAAAAGATAATCCTTAACATGAATATATATTAGTAAACGGAGAAAAGAAAAATGTCGCAACCTAATTTTGGAAAATTACAATGGCCGTCGTCTCAGTGCGGTTTGGATGGGGCAGACAACACCCCACTCAAATTAAGATTTCAGGCGCAACCATATAGCATTTTTTCAGAAGTGAGAGACGAAGCACCAGATTCCGGTTCTTCTTTTGCAGATATAGTTCTACCTTTTGTTAAAAATATGGCAAGAGAAAATTCAATTTCATATGGTATGGGAGAAACCGAGACAGGTCATATGTTTGATTTAACTTCTGGTGGAATTGCTGAATTCTTCAAAACAGGGGGTGGTTTCCTTTCGGTTGCAAAAGACCTACTTGGTGTGAGTTCTCTTATGGGACAAAGACCTATGGATATGAGGGATTCGATTTACCAAGGGGCAAACTTTAGAACACATTCATTTGAGTGGAGACTCATACCGAAATGCGACAAAGATGCACCCGAAATAGCAAAGATCGCTAATGCATTTCAAACGTGTGCATATCCGATGATGTCTGGACTTGAAAGTGCATCTAGAGTAATTCACCCGGCAGTTTGGCATATAAATGCTATGGGGCCTGGTACAACTAATCCTAATGAAACATGGTTGTTTAAAGTTCTTCCTTCTGTTCTAACTAAGGTCACAATCAACACCACACCAGAAGGAACATATGGACATGGTAAAAACTTTAAATATTATCCTGCGATTACCACTCTCACATGCGACTTCCAAGAACTAGAACCAGCAGTTGCTGCCGGAAACACAATCAAGTCAAGAAGTCAGGTAAAATAATAAGAGGAAAGATTCATGTATTTTAATAGGTTTCCTAAAATTGAATATGACTTTCCTCAATTGGTTGGGGTTTCTGTTCAGGATATATTTCGTAGAGTTCAATTTACAGAGAAGACACTGAACGATAAGAAAAACTTCGAGGAGTATTTGGTAATCGAGGGAGAAAGTCCCGATGATATTGCCAATAAATTTTACGGAAGTCCTTCCTATTGGTGGTTAGTTCTACTTTGCAATAACATAATTGATATAGAAAACGAATGGCCTAAATCTATGTCCGAACTTGATAGGTTGTTTTCTGCTTTTCTAAGTGGAAACAGTTACTACTTGTTTGAAGGACTCGATGCGAGACATGGTGATGTCATTGTAAAGAGAGATACTGTTTCTGTGGAAAACGGAGGTGGTGGAACCGCAGGTATTGACATAGACAAATATGGAGTTGTAGATAGTTATGATCCTCTTCTGAGAAAATTAGATGTGAAGATTGGTTCTGGTACATTGAACGCTGGAGACGAGGTTCATATTTTTAGAAAAGGTGTAGAAGGTAACTATGTTTCTATTGGTGGATTTGGTGAAACTGGTTGCTACCAACCATACTTCGGTTCAACATCATGCGTTGGGATTTCCGGTCCTGAAAGTAATGACACATTTACTCATTGGGGAGAACTGTGTGCAACCTCCGGTTCTACCTTTGGTATCATTCAAAGAAAAGATAGTATCAAAGATAGTATTGTAAGTTTTAAATATGAAGGAGATGATGTAAATCCATATTCTGCCTATCTTTCAAACATCGACGGTCAAGATGATGGTCCAAGTGGTGACTTTTTCTCATACCAAAGTCTGTGCGGAATGACAGGAACAATTCTTTATGATTATATCACAGATAATTTAAATCCTAAAATAGAAATTCTTACCACATACGCAGATATTATGAATACCAATGACAGAAATAGAAATATCAAATTGATTGTCCCAAGAATGGCAAATATTATCGTTGATGAATTGGAAAGTTTATTAAGTGGTGCTGTTCCAAGAGGAACGACTCGGTTGATTGAATTGAATTGAAAGTGAATTATCATGCCTAATGAAAGACAATTAAGATCAGCGATTAATATATCCACTATTAAGATTATAAAACCAGAGGGACAGGTATTGGATGTTATCCCAGGTCCTGAATCCGCTAAATCTATATTTGCAAATTTAAACTTAATAGAGAGTGTATTTCAAACTGGAATTACTGGGTTGTTGAAGATAAAAGATCCCGGAATTGTCGGTGATTATTTCAACATGATTGGTAACGAGAAGGTAGAAATACAATTTGAATCACCAGACATTCCGAATTCTTCACACACTCTGACTTTGTGCGTAAGTAATGTTAGGTTTCTTGGAGACGAAGCATTTACTCAAGCACTATCTGGAGACAAAGGTAGGGCAGGAGCAGGTTGGGAACTTGATTTAATCGCATGTGAAAGTTATTTTCTTGACAACGGCGTTTTAGATTACATGGACAATGACTTCATTGGACTTAATAGTGAGTTTGTGCAAACAATAGCAGAAAAGTATTTAGATCCAGGCTCTACTTCTATGAGTCATGCACAAGAACCAACCTCAGTTGAGGAAACTCACAATTCAATGTGGTTGAAGAAAAATCACATGATGTATCCTTGGGGGAAGGACGTTCATCCTCCAAACTTATTGAGTCTTATGAATAATATTTGTGAGAATTCTGTAACAGAGGATACACTTGGTGTTAATTACTTATTCTGGCAAGATTTCAATGGTTGGCATTTCAAATCGATTAGAAAACTGATTGATGATTCGGACACAACTTGGGGATTTGGTTTGTTTGGTGAAGATAAGGCAAGAACCTACTACATCACAGATCAAAATGTTCCAGTTAGTGAGTGGGGGGAGTTTGGTGATCCCAGAATAGAATCATTTAAGATTGTTTCAGAGTATGATCATCTAGCGTCTTTGCAAAATGGAGCATATTCTTCTTATTATGAATTAATAAAACCAAACTATGATGACGATTATTTTGAATATTTAGATTTTACTTCCAACCACTCTAGAAGCAATTCCGACAGTTGGGGAGAACGAGAAATCATAACCTATGACTACCACAGAGATTCTGATTTGTGGGGTGATGCTGACGGTGGTGGTAGAATAGAAAAGTATAAATTGTTACCGGAAACATTTGATACATCAATTGATATCAGTGATCCGATGAACATACATCCTAAGTCGAGAAGAAAATATGATGAAAGTGGTCTCTATGGTTACTTTTCTTCTCCGTACAATTATTATGGTAGTAATAATCACGACTATATGGGAAGTATACAAACTGACGGGAAGTATGGAAAAACAAACGATATAATGTGGCAAACTATGTTTGATCAAACAAACTTAGATCCCGAAACCGCAAAGATAATTAAAGATGAAATTAAAGAACCAATAAAACAAAATTACCAGAACTATGTTGAGAAGAAAAATTTAAAAGAAAAATGGAACGTCTATAGTCAATCTGTTTGCTGTGATGCAGAAGATTTACAGAAGTACACATTCTTTGCAGTGATAGAAGATGCGGTGAAGGTTCAAGATAATGGTAGAGCAGGAATATATGAATATTCTTGGAGAGAAGTGGAAATCTGGCCAAAAGATTTCATCGATCAGGACGGTGGTGAAGTTATAACACCAGAAGGCGCTCCGGTCACGGTGGTTGCTGTAGAAGGTGGTATGGAAGGAGATTCGGATGATTCTCCCGCATACAACATAAACGAATTGATGAACTTAGATGAGGAGAATGATGTCTTCGCAGGACCTGGAGTAAACTTGGCAAATGATGATTTCAATGACTATCCAGAAGCATTCCAAATGATGCCAGTTGGAGGTTACTTTAGAGTAGGCGATGATCCGTGTGAAATTCCAGAGGAAGGAGAGTCTGGAGTTTATTTTCATAAGCATATTGTTCAGATGTATAAGATTCCCAATCATGTATTATCGACAATTGTTGCACAAGAGGATGAGGAAAATTCAGAAATTCCAACAGACACTTATCTCTTTGATGTCCCGAATGCACACGATGGTTTGTGTAGTTGTCCGTAGTTTAAATTATGAGTACACATAGAACATGTTGTTGTGGTTGTGGAGACAGACCTTGTACAGGTATAGAATATCGGTACGAGAATACTTCCGGTTCATGTCCAATTTGTGCCATTGGTAGGTCCGAACGCGAAGAAGATCATGCACAGAGGTATGGATTTCAAAATACTGTTTATGCACCTATGGAGAACGGGCCAGATATTGATTTTTATGATCAAGCACATCCTTCTAATTTATATGTCGGAGATATATGTTTAGATTCTAGAGCGTTCTTACCTGATGGTGAAGGTTTTTCCGACCCAAGAGAGACGAACCTAGATATTTGTCCTCCATCCTGTAATCCTCAAGGTGCATATTATTATTCTGAAACAGGATGTGAGTTTAATCGTTGCTGGGAAAGATATCCGGGAAGTGGTAATTTTATCGCGCCCGGATCTAGTCCCGTCCCGAGAGTTACATATTATCAGTTCACTCCTCCGTGGGGACATCTTCCATGGTCTCCGCAGGTAATGAATGACTGGAAAGAAAATTGGAACGGTCCTCTTCAACCAAGAGGAGATTGTACCATGCACTGCAATCCAGAAAACATCGGATGTCATAAATTAGCATTCGTTGGGGGACTTGGTAATTATTGGGGAAATCACATTGGTAACTCTGTTTTCGATAATTTACCTCGATGTGGTGCTGATATTTCTACAATCCCTCCCGTGAGGGGAGAGAATGATGAAGGTTGGTTATGGGTTAGGGATTGGGTACAGAGTGGTGGTAAGTTGGTGATTCTTCAGGAATCTCTCAATACTGGATGCAGATATAAATTTGATTTTAGAGAATGGGCTAATTCTAATGTGCATACCAATAATGGTGGTGAAATGGGGAGAAGAAATAATTTCTCCTGCATGTATGATGATTGGTGGGAACTAGTAAGAGATCCTGAAGATGAAAGTGAAAACCAATATGGAACAAGAGAGAGATACAATTATGTTGAAATAGAAGAACAGTTGAGAGAATTTGCATTCTTCTGTGGTGATGATGGGGAGCAGGATAGAGAGTTTTATCATCTATGCTATTCCGATTCTTATGTTGGTGTGGATAGATGTTTAGAGGAAGGACAATTTGAACCAACAATTAATAGGATTGAATATGATGAAACTGGTGCATTTCCACAGATGTGTTGTCAGAAAACTTTATCTCCGTTTAAAAAAGGCGATGGAGAGGAAGAATATCCGTTTTCAGTCAACACATCCGACGCTGGTGGACTCGTTCCTCAAAACGGAGGAAAGAGATTAATAGGAAGTTGTGATACTCCGGCATGTACTGCGGTATATAAGAAAAACGGTTTGGGTGCTGTTATTGTAATTTACGACTCTACAATTTTTGGAGCAAAGGCCACACAAATTCCTATCGGGTGGTATGAACTGGCAGCACAACATCCTTCAAATACCGAAAACCTGACAGCAGAAGAATTAAAACTCAAAGACTGCAATAATGATTTTTGGAAATTCTTATGTGAAGAATTTATCAGTGAGGGAGCAGAAGATTATCCTTGTGATGAGGGAACTTGTTTTTGGGATGAATTCTCGAAACCATACAATGAGAACCAGTGTTTACTAGATGCAGGAACTGCCGCTTGTTGTTTACCGGATGGTTCTTGTGTTGATACAAATTACTGGGATTGTTTTAAAGAAGAAGGATTGTGGAGAGGATCTACAGACTTTATTTTTGACCATAACCTCAAATTTTTCGAGGATCCACCGCCGTCGAACTTCGATCCCGATTTAAATGCTGGGTTTGGAGATCAAAGATTTTGTGAAGGTCGTTGCAATGCAACATGTGATCAACTAAGATATAGTTGTCAAGAATTTCCTATAGGTAAATGTTGTCAAACTGTGTTCAATGATGCAGGACAATGGATTGGTTATGAAGAAGCAACATCTGAAAATTACCAACATGAATGTTTTTGTTTTGCAACTGAATCAAGCGATAAGTGTTGGGCAGATGGTTCTGGTTTCGCAGGTGGAAGCGATCCTCAATGGGACTGTCCGTGGGAAAATACAATAGAATGGCGTCGAGAGGGAAGTGGTGATTGGTGTACAACCTTTGATCCAGATCCTCCAGAATGTGAAACAGATTCAGATTGTCCATATAAAGAATGCTGTAGATTCGGAGAATGTATTTATTGTTCCGGTGGCGAATGTGGTCTGATCGGCGGTAATCCCGACGCAGAAACTTGTCCACCAGGCCTGTGTTGTAATGATGGATATTGTGAAGAATGTCCTCCAGAATGTTTCGGTGACGCGGATTGCTGCATCGACGCGGGCGAGGACTGTCGCCGGCGTTGCGAGGATGGTTATTGTGTCGATGAGGAACCACCAACAACAGAACCACCATCAGGAACTTGTCCTGACGGAACACCTGCAACCTGCGAACGGAACGATGATGACGGATCTGATTTCGAGGAGAATGGTACAATTTGTGATGAAATGGGAGATTATGGTCAGGCAGGTTGTCGTACTTGCTACTGGGGTACGGCAGATAACGGTGATTGCGAAGAAGACAATGTACCGTTTCCTGATGATAGTTATGGATGTTGCGGAGTTCCACCAGGCTCATGTTGCGGTCAGTCTTCAAATCCTACAGCACCATGTGAATGTAATACTTCCGACAATCAATGCTGTACCACATCATATAGCGAAGATTTCCCCGGCCCAATTCAGACATGCGAAAATTGTGGGTGTTCTGAAGGTGACGATAGTGAATGTCCAGAGGGGTATTGTTGTTTTAATTTTGTATGCAACACATGCGAACCACCAGACTATTGTTGTACGGGGGTACAAAATGATTGTTTAGAGTCGGGTGGTACACCAGAAGAGTGTGATTGTAATAACTGTCTAGCAATCGGCGGTTGTGACATATGTGATTGTTACTGGACTGGAAATAATTTTAGTTGTTTCACAGATCCTTGATATATAAGTTGGAGAAATAAATGGCAAAAGCAGATCATATCTTAAAACTCTCTTCCTTTGTTAACAATGTTTGGCCTACTATCAGGGTAGGTCATTCCATTGGTGCAATTAATGACAAATATCCATGTGCAAATCCAGATGGTCCGGTAGATAATTCTGAGTGTGACGAAGATGATCCGTTGTGCAATTGTCCATGTCAGGAATTAAAACCAACCGAACCAGAACCAACTGACGAAGAATTACAAGAAGCACTCGAATCAATCAAAGAGTGTGATTATATCGAAAGTTCTTTGGGAGAAGATTGGTTGGGATGTATCTGGGCAGATCAAGATCATCCAAGTAGTTGTGGTTGTCCGTGTAGAGGTGATAACTTTGGTGAATATCTTGACTATACAAGAACATATGCAACATACTGGAACACTCCCGAGACTACTCCTCTGTGGAGAGATGCACAGATGTTTCTTATAACTGCACAAACTGCACAAATAGCACTGAACGGTGATTTAAGTTTAAGACCTGGAGAACTTATTAAAATTATTAATAAAATGCCTGGGAATGATGATCCAAATACAAGAAGATTTTCAGGTAGGTGGATGGTGACGACTATATCTCATGTAATTCAAAATGAAAGTCATAGGATGCTAATAGGATTATCAAGAGATAGTAGTCCAGTCGAACCAAACGAAAGTCAAATTTTAGGATGGTTTGATTCGGTTGCGGACTGGTTAGGCGGATTATTTGACTAATCGCCTTATACATATAGTAACCAAAATAAGGATTTTGCTGGATGTCATCAAACTATAAATTCACAGATTTTGATATAGACTTTACTAAAAATAGTTTCACGAATGATGTGTCTATTATGAGAGATCGTAATTCTATTCGTCAATCTATCATGAATTTAATATTGACAAGAAAGGGTGAAAAACCTTTCAACAGAAACTTTGGAGTTGGTGTTCATGATTTGTTATTTGATAGCCCAACCGATATAGAACTACAAAGAATGGAGTTGGATATAAAAGATCAGGTAACACTAAGAGAACCTAGAGCAGAGGTTGAAAGTGTAGAATTTAATTTTCCTGATACTGATGCGAATTTGTTGAATATATCCGTGAATTATATTGTCCGACAAGGATTAAACGCAGAACCAATCTTAGATTCCCTTCAGATACAAATAACAAAGGTAAGATAAAATGGCAAATAAACTAGACGTACAATTAGGAAGTTTAGAGTTTGATGATATCAAACAAAGTATCATAAATCATCTCAAAACTCAAGACACAATAAAGGACTTTGATTACTCTGGTTCGGCGGCTCAGGTTCTTTTAGATATTCTTGCATATAACACTCTCTACTATGGTTATTATTCAAATATGGTTGCGAGTGAGATGTTTTTAGATACAGCACAAAGAGAAGAATCTATAATCTCTCTTGTGAAACCATTAGGGTATGTTGTGCCTGGTAGAACCTCATCGAGTGCAAGAGTAAAAGTTCGTGGTTATGGTTCTGGTAATCCCGTTATACCTGCTTACACTAGATTTGTAGGTAATAATTCAGCAGGAACTTCTTACACTTTTTATACTACTGATGCCTACACAACAGATGATGATGGTGAATCAGTAGTAACCATCACTGAAGCAAAATCACTTACGAAAGAACTTCCCCTTCTGGTGGATCAAGTAACACAAAAAGGATTTTTGTCTGGTCTTGATATTGACATAAACACATTGACAGTGGAGGTGTATGACTCTTCGTATATTGATGAAAATAATTTAGACCTGGGGGTTGTTGGGTGGGTTCCGTGGAGTAGAGCAGGAAACATCGAAGACAATTTAGATAGCAAGAGTCAAGTTTACTGGTTGGAAAGAAGTGAATTAGGATTCTTTGTAGTTTTTGGTGGTAATCTTTCTAATGTAGTTGGACAAGAACTTTCTGTAAATGATAGAGTTCGAGTCACATACCTAAAAAGTAATGGGGAAATAGGAAATGACATCGGAAACTTCAGAATAGGAGATGGTTCTGGTGCCGCAGTCGATACTATTTCACTATCGAGTGGTGGAACAAACAAACCAGATTTGGAAGCAATACGGTTCTTTGCACCAAAATGGTTTGCTTCTCAGGACAGAGCAGTAACCGTCGAAGATTGTAGAGCATTGTTGGCGAAAGAGGGTTTTGTGAGTGGAGATCAAGATCCATATTCTCAATTTAATGTATGGGGCGGAGAGGATGCAAATCCTCCCAGATATGGTAGAGTATTTGTAACACTAAACACTTTACCAGAAGATGAACCTGTTCGAGCAACTGTTGCAAGACAATTATTGGAGAGAAAAACATGTGTAAGTATCATACCTGAATTTATTGCACTGGAAGAGTTTAATCTAAAAGTTGTTGGAGATGTCTACTTTGATCCAAGAACAATAACAAGAGACGATTATAGAAATAGAGTATTCAATCAAATAGATAGTCTGTATGGAACACCCAGATTTGAACGATCATATTCTCTATCTCAAATTGTAAATCAAATAAATTCTGTTTCTGAAGGTTCAAGAGCAGATGTAGTAAATTTACGACTGGAAGTTCAAACTCCTATGACAGTTTCTGGTGATTCTGTTAAAATTAAATACTACGGAAATCCGATGAAACCCAACACCCTAAGAACAACAGAACCAACTCTTGCCCACCCAGACTTGGCTTCCGAAACAGATGCACCAGACGGATTGATTTCAATAAGAACCTCTGGTAGTGTTCTTGCTAACGGAAAACAAATACTTGAAGCATACTATAGTGAAAATGGTTTGGTTTCTGTGGTGGATCCAAATATAGGATATTGGACTCCAAATTCTTCTCAATGTGAAATTAGAATTAAACCAAAAATATTTGCGAACGGAACTTTTAATATTTCTGCTGAACCAAAAGACGATGAAGGTTCTCAACAATATAATGCATCTACAAATCAGTATAGTAAACTTGGCACCGAATTTACATTTAGAATAACAGGATAATAAGTTAGATGTACGGATTTCTGTTCAACAACACGACTGTTGCAAATACTGCATACCAACTTCTTCTTTTGGGTACAAAAATAGAAGAAGGTGATTCTGTTGTAGATGAAGTCATTGATGTTAGGCATTTGTTTCCGAAGTGGATTCTCGACAGAAATGCAAATGGAAACATGGTCAAGTTTGTGCAAGCATATTATGATTGGTTGTATAATAAGGCAGACTATGAATTAAGCACAACCACATTTAATACTACTGGATTGCGAAGACTTATAGACTTAGACGAAACACCAGTTGAATTTCTTAAGCATTTCACATACACATATGCAAGTGGATTTCCAGAAAATGTTCTCGAACCAACAAATGATGGACAAGATAGAACTTCCTTTGTTAAAGATTTTATTAAAGGAATTCGCACCAACTTCTATCAGAAGAAATCTACAGAAGAAGCATATCAATATTTCTTCCAAACATTATACGGTGTTGAGAATCCTATTGACTTCTTCTATCCCAAAAAATATATTCTTAGATTAAATGGGGGTAGATTTTCCGACTGGGCGATTGCTCCACTTCAAGATGGTAATCAAGGCGGAACATATGAATATAGCACAGATACTTACCAAACACAAAATTTAGGTGGAAGTTATTTAAACGGACCATTTGTTATTCAGGATAGTTATTGGTATCAGAATTATTCATATCTCATGAAAGCAGGAATTGAGAACGAAGATGGAGAGAACGAGTTTATTGATCAAGATACAGGTTTACCGATATATGATGATCTAATGAAATCTCTCCTACACCCTGCTGGTCTAAAAGGATTTTTTGAAAAAACAGAAATAGACTATATTCCACCCGATGATTACGAAGGTGGTGTTAACATATGCGAACGGCCTGTTCTTGGAAATTATTTTCCATATAGAATGGCAGATGGTCCTGAGAGCATAGAAAGATGTATAGGTTGTCAAGGTAGTGGATATACCTATGCAGGATTGACTGGGATGGCAAGTAACATAATACCGAGTGAATTATCAGCGGGTAATGGATTCACATACGGTGACGGTTGGGCTCTTGCTGGACCTGGTTCTATCTCGGCAGATTTTCATATGCCAACTTTCCATTACCCAGATTGGGCAGATGGAATAACAGGAGAACTTGTTCACCGTGCGCCGTTTAGAGAGATATATATTGGTGACTTCCTTTATCTTTGCCCGATAGAGAATAGTCCTAATCTTGGCATAACCGGATGTACCGCTTATGGTGATACAAACGGTGGAGCATGTTGGAGTTAATAAATGGTAAGTAGAAATACAAATCTTGGTGCTGACGCTTTAAAGAAAGAACTTCTTAATAAGTTTTTGGTATTTAGTAATACCGAAAATAATTATTTAAGTAATGTACCGGAAGCATCCTCGGACACAATCAGGGATGCAGTTTTTGCAACTCCAATTCTAGACAAAAATATAAAGAAAGTTGTTCAGGTTCCAAAGGGAACGAGAGCATTATGGCAAACAGGCGATAGAACGGGAACACAATCTGGAATGTATAAATCCGATGGTGGAGCGTTTTCTTATAATACATCCTCTTCAAATTGGTATACATGGGTAAATCCTGAAGGTTTTATCTTCGTTGTTCTACAAAATGTTTTAAATGCAAATTCTTCAAATGATGTGATCGTTGCTAAAAGTATATTAGCGAATACTTCTGGTAAAATATTCACCAATGAGGATGGTATTGTTGCTTGCTGTATAGGTATGACTCCTTCGGATGAAACATTCAATTCGTATCGAAAGCACATTACTCTAGAACCAGTGGTAGATGCATACGATTCTCTAAAGAATTCATATACAAGTCCAAACACCAGAGCAACATCAATATGCGGTGCAGGGAATGAGAGAAGATATGGAACTTGTTGTCTTTATTATTCGTCGGAAAATTATGACAGAATCCGTGGAGTGACATATTCCGCAGGAGATTTCTATAGATGTACTTGCACAGAGTGCTATAGATGTTCTGAAATGGCGGAGTCACTCGGTATGCAGTATCGATTTAATATGTGGGAGGGAACTGGTGTGACAGGGGGGACTGGAGAGAGTTGTCTTCATTGCGACTCTGAAGATTTCCCATCAAATTGTGGTCCGTGTAAGTGTAGTATTGATTGGAATGAAAGAACTTACCACTATGATTCAATTCTAACTACCTCAGATTTCTCTCCACACACATCAGTATACAAGAATGCACAAATTGCAAAAGCAAATGATGAACAGGGTGGTGCTGTAACTTCTCTCATCACAGAGATTGGAAAATTTTCCCTCGAAGAAAGAACGATACCAAGTTCTTATCGAAACACTCAATTACTAGTACCTTTATTCGGAGATTTTGATGAAGACTCAATCTCAAAGGTAGAGATGATAACAGAAGTAGATAATAATGGAAATATTGTGTGGATAGGAACAAAAGTTGTCGATCATGGTTCTGGTGCTACTAAAGTAGAAATAGATTATGATACCTTAATCGCAACTTATCTTCCAAATGCAGACAAGGGTAAGTTGCAGCAATATACAAAAGTTAACATATCACCAATAAGAGGTTTTCATCTATCAATGGGTGATCTTTATAGTATTAGAACTCTCTTGGATGTTCAAATTCCAAAAAGTTCAATATCTTCCGTGACTAGTGCAATCGATATCAATTCAGTTTCTATTGCATCTGGTGGTGGTATTGGTGGTGGAAACCTATTCGCTGGAAATGCAAAGAACGAATCTACTGTTGCAAGACTCACAAACAAACTTGAAATTGAAAATACAGAAGTTTCCGAAGCACCTTCGAGTGGAGGAGGAAAGGGTGGTGGAGGAGGAACTTCATCAGTTTCCAGTAATGTATATGAGGGTAAGGCTACAGAATCGAATGCAACAATTCAGGCTGGTAATATTGTTTCTTCTTCTGCTCTCGTTGGTGGTGTATCAGAAATTGAAATCACAGGAAGAAAATCTTTATATAAAGTCGGTAAAGTCTTAAAAATTAATGATGATGATTGGACAACAAATTCTGTAGAAGCGCCAACATCTCCTCTAAGTGGTGATGAAATTGATACAAGGACTATTAAAGTAGAACATACCCATTCCTTCTTGTCTAAGTTGAATGTCGCCCAAGGATCAGGAAACCAACCAAATTTATTAAACGTGCAGATTTATCTGTAAAATAGGTCTTAGCACTAAGGAGTAGTAATTAAAATGGGAAACAGAAACAAACAACCTTTTTATAGCGGAGGAAGTCCATCATTTCCTTTGAGTCCGAGTCCATACTTCAGCAGGATAGAAGATCAAAAAGTTGCTTTTGATGGTGGAACAGATTTCGATAGGGTAAAAAACTATCAGTCTATAGCGTTCCGGCCTGGATTTTCTTTGCAAGCATCGGAACTGAACGAAATACAAGAACATTTTCAGATGCAACTCACGCTATCAATTGCAATGATGAACAACTGGATCTGTTCTGGTGGTGGTTTTATGTGGAATGGTGCAAATCCAGATTCACCAGGCGGTGTTGGTGGAGGTGGGGATAATTTCTCCTATCCTACTTCTATTGGTCAGGGTGGTGGTTATAATGGGACTGGGAATCCATTCCACGATTCAGCGTATCAAATAACAGCGCCTGGATGGAGGGGAACTACACCACTTTATCCATATGCAAATCCATATGCACCACAAAGTGGAGATATAAATCATGGACCTGGTGGTAGATTGGTAGAGGCACAACTACTATCTGGTGGACAAGGACAGACTATTAGAATAAACTTTTATTCTGGTTGGTATTTAACAGAAATCAGACTTCCTGATACTGGAGGTGATATATCTGGTATGAGTGGACTGAAGCATTGGGTTTACTTAGACACCGATACAGACTCCACATATTCACAAACATATTCTGTTGATGTTCCAATAAATACTAACAATGATCTTGATACTGTTGTTGGGTTAGTAGTTACAAGTAATTATGTTGGATGTGAACAAACACCTGATCCTATCAACGATCAATTTGATGAAACTTTAGCAGATAACGCCGCTGGGTTCCCAAATCCTGCTTCATGTGGTGCATCTAGATATTCTGTAAACTTTTCAAGTGCCGCAGCATCATACCCAAGTTCAAGCACACAAGATATATACACAGTGGCAGATAGAGATCAGATTTCTTTATGTGTTAAGATTAACCCCCTACAAAGAACTGTTCGTTATATGAATAATCAAGTTCTTTTCTCATGGTAATATAAAAAAGGTATAAATAAAGTAAAAGAGATAAACCTATGGCCGGACTTCCAGACGACAATTTATATCAGATTCCATACCTTCAAGGAAATGACACTTTCTATGATTGGGTAAACTATCACAATACACTTCATGTAAACAAATTAAATAACTTGAAGATATATGATGGATTGTCCGGCGATGGTATTGTTTTTACTTTAGGAACAACTGCGAGTAATGATCCGCAAGGAGGAGCAACCGCTGGTTCTGACTTGATTGCAGGTTCGTTTAGATGTGATATCGCTGAAACGATTGCTAGAGGAGTTACCTTTCAGGGTGATGTTAGTATAAATGGAATATTAAACTATGACATAAACAGTCTAGAACTTCCTTCTATTACGAGCAGAGTACATCCTGTAGGTGGTTATACTGCGGCAAGAGATGGATTTACTCTTGGTCAAGCAGTCAGAGTAGAAGACTTCGGGCATCAAAATGCTGGGGGAACAGGAACACCAAACTATTATCTTGCAAGAGCAGATAACGCTCCTTTCGCAGAGGTATTTGGTATTGTTTCTGGTGTTACTTGGCCTATGAGTTCTGGTGTTCCCAGTCCTCCGTATACTTCTACAAACACATATATTGAAGTTACTACACACGGTAAAGTCGTTGGTGATTTCTCACAAGCGACAACATATGGTGCAGGACTAAGTGCAGGATGTATCTACTTTCTAGATGCAGGCACAAGCGGTGGACTTACTCCGCACGAACCAACGATTGCTGGTTATGTAAGTAAACCATTAATTATGGGTATAACAGCAGACACAGGATATGTTCTTAATTATAGAGGACAGTTGCTCACTGGTTCTGGTACTGGTGGTACTGGTGGAATTAATGACAACAGATTCATTGTTGCACACGGGGAAGCGGAAGGAACCTTTGAAAGAGGACATGTTGTAGGATATAAATCTGGACGAGGAACCGCCGGGTGGTTTGTTGCGAAACAAGAAGATGATGATTTAAATCATGCAGTCGGTTTGGTACTGGATGAATTTATACTGGATAGCACTCGGTATATGACAGTCGTTACTACTGGGTGGTGCGGAGATTTACCTACAGTAAATGTTGAGACTGGATTACTGTATGTTAATAGAAACGGAAAATTAGAAAACGAATTTGATGCAGATGGAACACCAAACACAATTGGAAATCCCAAAAAACCATTTGCTGTTGGATGGTCTTCTAATGGTGATGGAACCGGAAATGTTAAAGGTGCAATCATCAATCAAAATCACCTTGCAGGTGAAGCGGCCGTAAATAATCTTGGTGCGCCAAGGTCAGCGGGAGACACCACACAAGGTCCATACGGAATGGGAAACTGGGCGTTCAAATCCACAAGTGTTGGTGGTACAACTTATGGTAGTGCCATCAATGAAAATATTCTAATCAACGGTGGGTTTGATGTGTGGCAAAGAGGTATTGGTACATCTTCTTATGGTGCTACTGGTACAACCTACTTTGCAGACAGATGGGTGAGAATAGATGGTGCTTCGGGCAGTGCAGCGTGGAATGCAAGCGGAGCAACCACCGGAACATTCAATATTGAAAGAAAAGCATTCTCAGCAAACCAAATAGAAGTATTCGGTAATCCTACTTATTATACTCGATTCCAGAATGACTTCCATCCACAAGGTGATGCTGTGGGTAGTCATGCAATAATCGAAAATAGAATTGAAGATGTCCGAACATTGAGAAATGAAAATGCTACTCTCTCGTTCTGGGCAAAATCTGGTGTTGCTGGTTCTACTGGTTCGATTGTTCTAAACCAATATGATGGTTCAGATACTTATACACATAGGCCATCCAACTTCACACTAGGCACTAGTTGGACAAAATATGAAGTGGCATTCCATGTTCCAAATATTGAAACAACACCATCCGGTAAACATTACCTCGGTGTCGGTTTTGATACTACACATATGAATACTACTTTTGATTTAGCACAAGTAAAACTCGAAAGAGGAATAGTTGCTACAAGAAATGCATCAACACCACAACAGAGAGAAGATGATTTACACAAATGTAGTAGATATTATCAAAGAAGTTATGGTTTAGATCAAGCAACCGTAAGTTCTACTATGTTGGGAAGTGTACCAGATGTAACTGCGGTGAACTTTACAGTTTCTCCAACAAGAGACAATCATTACACATTCCCAGTAGTAATGCGTGCTGATCCTACGATAACATTATATTCACCATTCAGTGGTCAAACATCAGATGCATATAACCAAAGTGCAGGTGTTGATTTAAGACACACTGCTGGAACGTATGGTTGGTCTTCTGACGGATCTAATACTACCCCAAGAAATGCTCCCGCAGGTACAACCACAATTACTTCGGAGTATGCAACAAAGAATGGTATTTATCTCTTTGTTCCTGCCGGTACGGTTATATTTGACGAAGTTTCTGTTCATTATGTTGCAGATGCAGACTTAACCGACAATATGAACAATACATAGAACAGGAGTAAACATTAATGGCACATTCTAGTTGCGGAAACAGTTCAAATATTTCAGGAAACCTAAATGTTCGTAATATAACGAACAGCGGAGCAAGGTTATTGATGACCCATGAGTTATCTGGGTTTTCTGGTGGTAGAGTTTCTGATTACATAGGAGACGATGGTGTTACAGCAGGTGATGCGATTCGCTATGATGTTGTTCCATATAAATCTGATGGAGTAACAGATTCTCCAAGTTACCAAAAGTACAGAAAAGCACAAGCGGATACTGCTGAGAATGCAGAAATTATTGGTATTGTAGAAAGTATCGATGATGGTATGGTGAATGTTGTGTTATCTGGACAAATGATATATCCTGATCGTATTATAAATGCGACACATATAGATGAAACTCTAGGAACTTCTGGTGCAACTGGCGGGAATGATATTTACTTCTTAAGTGAAGTTACAGCAGGAGCAGTTCAAAATCTTGCTCCAAATTCACCAACTAAAATTGCGAAACCAATTCTACAACAGGCTGCTGATGGTACATATACTCATCATGTAGTAAACTATATTGGTTATCAGGTTGGAGGTTCGGTGGTCGCTTCGGTTGGTGGTGAAGAAGAACCCTTGGGTCTCCGGTCATTTGTTGACATAGAAGGAACTGAACTTATACTCGCAGACAATGAGTGGGATGCAAACAAACCTAATAATTTTGCTCCTATTAGTTCCAATTCTCCAGACGCATCTTCACGAAATTATAAAACATTCAATAATTTAGCAAACGGGAAACTAAAAAATGATCCGTTTGGTGCGAGATATTCCTTTACATCCTTAACAGGATTTGTGGAGAGTCTTTGGTTGGGTAAAGCGGTTTACTTTATCAGTGGTTCTGGAGAAAGAGTATGGAAAGGCACATGTACCCAAGTTGGTGATGTGAATAGACCGAATATAAATTGCATTTATGTTACAACAACAGAAACTTCAGGTCCTGATATTGGAAATAGACTTCATTCTTCTTCTGGAGAAAATATAATCATATCAAATTCAGAAAAAACTGATGTTGCACTACCACAAATTCCAAATAGAAATACAAGTATAAGAGCAAAAACTATAAGTGGTGCAACGAAAATTGTAACAGAACGATACAAAATTTCAGTGAAGTCGGATCAGGGAGATGATGTTGCAACTGTTCCTTCAAAAGTCACCGTTAATGAATTATCTGTTACAGGAACCGTTACTGTAGAAAATAGTGCAAAATCTGTCGCTGATTTAGCAGGAACAATTAACACATTGGCAGATGAACTTGCAAGTTTGAAAACGCAAGTGAATGGTGATGGTGCTTCTACTACCGCAATTACTGCAAACATTACGAGCAAATAGTGATAAGGAAGCAATATGGTAGCACCAGTAGTTCATGGAAGTAGTTTCTTTTTACCAATAGGCGGTGATGCAATCACCGGTCCTATCGGACCCACCGGACCTACTGGAGATTCTGGTTCTACTGGACCTACTGGACCTACTGGTGCAACTGGACTTACTGGTGCAAGTATGATGGGTTCTACTGGACCTATCGCTGGTTCCACTGCAATGTATATTCAGGATGGAAAATTACACCAAATATTTCATGGATATAATTTTCATGGAGATCCGATTGGTGGTTACACTGGTGGTTATGTGACATCCACTCTTGCTAAAGGACCTACTGGAAATTCAATAAACAATATAGATGGCGGTAACACTTCGGGTGGACCAGAAGGAACACCGCCTGGTTATACATTGCCTAGCGGTGGTGCAACTGTATTTAAGGTTAGGAATTCTAGTAATACAATCACTATAAAAGCAATCGAAGTTGCAGGTGATGCTTTAACCTTAACAGATAATACTGCAACCAGTGAAATAAATCTACACTACGATAGAGGAAACTTTGGTTATCTAAACACACAACCAAGTTCGGGAATCGGTTCTCTTGTTGGAACAGACGAGGGACAACCAGTTCGTCTTCATGGTTTCACTGGTGCTTCTTACGACAGTGGACTAAATGCACTTGATGTTCGTGTAAAATCATATAAAGAAAAGTCCAAGTATTTAACCGTTGACAATGGTGATCCCGGAACATACGATATTCGGAGATTTGGTGAAGAAGGTAATCCTCCATTTTATCAAGGAACAATAGATCCGAATATCGCAAAGGTATTCATAGCAGATATGAGAGGACTCACCTTTGCGGATATGCATGAGAGTGGTTCTACTGGTCCAGTTCAATTTGTTATAAATGATGCATCCTTTGGATATACAGGAAATAATATTTCAGGAATTCCAGCAGAAGGAAAACCAAACTTAACAAAGGCATTCACTCTCATTGTTCACGGTGCAGAAAATTCATTAGTTCCTGTGGAAAGATTTACGAATGTTACTTGGCCTTTAGATTTAGCACCATGTTTCAGTGGTGGTACTGATATCTTTAACTTCTTTTGGCTTCCATGTGAAACACGGGGAGAAATATGTCCCAATGGAGTAGCATGGCATGGAAATCTGATTCAGTGGAAATCTCCCGATAATATAATGGACAATGATACAGATAATAATCCTTTCTTCTGCCATGAAGTTGCAGGAACAAGAAACTTATATACTGATGGTGTTCAAGATTATCCCGGTATTGAATTTTTAGATTCAGCAGGAACAACGGGCGCAACAGGTGCCTGTTGCTTGGGTGATGGAATTTGTGTTCATACAACAGAGTCAAAATGCTTCGGTGGTTACTTTGTTGGGTGCGGAACAACATGCGGAAGTTCAACAGAATCAGTATGTTTTGAAAAAGGACCTTGTTGTTCCTATAACACATCAACAAAGGAAACAGATTGTACGCAACAAACAATTGATGCTTGTGTAAATTATTCTGATGTTCTCTATATTGAAACCACATTTGGTGGAACAGGAAATGAATGCTACAACATGGACTGTGAATCTGCATCAAAAGATTTAGGTGCCTGTTGTGATGGTTTGGGAAATTGCGAACTACTGACACATTCAGAATGTGATACTTTAGGAAGATTTTTCCAAGGTGAAGGAATTCCATGCACAAAGAGATATGGAAATGATATTATTGAAATTTGTGCGGGTGGGACTGGTGCTTGTTGTGAAGGTTCTTCTTGCAGTAATAGCACCACATTCAAAACTTGTGTGAACGCAGGCAATCTATATGCTGGAGACAGAAGCAAATGCTGTGGTGTTGACTGTGTTTCAGATGACGAATTTAACGGAAACTCTGGAATTCAAGCACTAAATCTACAACCCGGTGATTTATATGCAGGTGGAATGGTTGTTGGAATATACAGACCTCATGGTGGTTCTGTGCTTGGACACAACAGTTTCGGAAAGGATAGAACTGCAAACTGGGAAGAATTGATGGTTGGTGCTACTGGTTCTACCTCAGACAGTGGTTTAATAGGAGAAACATACAGGTCAAAGTATGATTTCCACGGTTATGGATTCACATCTGACAAGGGATGTACAGAATTTAATGAGTTGGATATTCTGAATGACCAAACCCGTGTTGATGCGTACTATGTGATCACTGCATTATCTCCACTTGCTGTAACAGGTGATAGAGAAGTAGTTCTTTTACAAGACTATCCAAGTGCAACAGCAGAATTTTATTGGAGTAACAGAGGAAGTTCTTGGGGACCAATCTATAATCAAGACACTCTACAATATAATGACTTAAACGAAGACTATAAAAATAAATTTAGTCTAAATGAAGGTTACTGGTATGATAGATTTATGGAAGAACCTTCTCTGATAAATCTTCCTTTCAATACTTATACCACATGTGCAAAGGCAAGAAGTCTTGGAGTCGATGGTGTAAGTAAACTCCTAACAAGACCGAATCAATCAGCAAACGGTTTCTGGCATCGAAACTATGGATTCCATAACAACTTAAGAATTATTAGTGCGGACAATGCATTATCACAGGTATATAACGAAACTAATAATTTATACACATCAGAGCAATTTGGACCTGGTTTGACTGCTGATTATATTTCTGCGTTCAGAATTTGTAGATTATATAGAGATGAATTAAATGGAACCACAGGGGCGGTTGATGGTTTGACTGGTTCTAATATTCCTGAAGTTTCTTCTTGGTATATTCCAAGTCATGATGAACTAGGATTTATTGCAGAGAATTGTGTTCGTGATAATCAATACGACTTTGATTTGAATTCTCATCTTTTAGCATATGGTGGTAGTCCATATAAAGGATGGTATTGGACATCTACTGGTGCATTCGATGAGACAAGAGGAATCACAGGGGGATATGAAGAAGGTGTAATGGTATCTTCCAATTCTGGTGCAACTGCTGATCCCGGAACAGTTGCCTGGGCAATGAAGTTTGACGTTGAAGGAAATAAAGACGAATTTTTGGTAGGCAAGAAAAATAGAACTACGAATACATATCAAGTAAGACCTATTCGTATGATTCGTTGCGACGGAAAATCTTCAAGTGACAAACTCACAAAAATGCCTAAGGTGTTGCGAGACAGCGATAAAAATATAAATCAGGATTAAGGGAATGATTTGTTATGCCATCTATTCAGGGTTCTAGTAGGATATTAACCACCAGTGGGACAAACTCTCTCACTGGTCCCGCTGGGCCTATAGGCCCTACTGGTGCTACTGGTGCTACTGGAGCAACAGGTCCCATTGGTGGTGTTGCAACTGGTATCGGTATTATATCTGCGACTGGTGCAAGCGGCGGACCTGGTGGTTCGTATGGTAACGACTTGATTACATTTTATTTAACAGACGGAAGCACTGTCGGTGTGAGTGGTGCAAGAGGCGCTACTGGTGTGGACGATAGTGAAAATTTCCAGATCATCAATGCAATCGAAGGACCTGAATACGGACAAATTTTCCAAGTCAAGAATGGTATTACTGCCTATTTTAAATCACTTACAGTTAGTGGTGAAGACATTTCGATTGGTGTAACTTCTGATTACACCATACTTCTTTCTGGTACAACATACGATCAAGGCAGATTAGGAAACACAGGTGAACTTGTTTATAATTTCTCTGGTGCATCTGCACACGGAGCATTAAATACATTCTGGAGTGGTGATCAACTCACTGCAAGAATATTAACTCATAGAGAATCGAAAACCGGAGAACTCAATAATAATATTGTTATTGGGACAGAGGTTAATCAAAGAGGATCAAATCCTATAAACACATCTCCGATTGCAGGTACGGCAGAGGTTCATGGAACTGTTGTTCCATTTACTTATATAACTCAACATCAAGAAAATTCAAATTCTCCGATCACAAAAGGAATGGTAAGTGCATTTCATCTAGGAAAAACTGGAGATGATAATGTAATTTACGAATTCACTGGATTGACATTTGACAATTTAATTCAGGGTGACATTTTTATTGGTTCTTGTTGTTTCTGTGAAAACTCTAATGGTCCAGATAGATCAGGATGTGTTGATTATGTCAATAAAACTTATTGTGATTCTGTTGGTGGTTCATTCTCATCTATTCCTTGTTTAAATCGTCCTGAAGGACCTGATTGCTATCCACAGGGAGCATGTTGTCTTCTTGGTGGATGCACAGAAACCTCCGAAGAAAAATGTCAAACGTATGGTGGATTCTTTGTTGACGGTAATACATGTCAAGAAGTTGAACTTCTGGGAGGATGTCCAGATCCATGCTCAGAAGAAGAAATAGGCGCATGTTGTATCAACCAAGTTTGTTTTGAACTGACAGAATATCAATGTTCCTTTGAACCAAACAGTGTTTGGATACAAGGTTCGTGTACTGGTGATGACGCTATCAATTGTTGCCTCGAAACTCAAAATGGTGCGTGTTGTTTAGACGAGGCGTGTTATAACACATCTGCACTTCTTTGTTCTAAGATGGTATCAAGTGGTGGTACGCCAGGAATATTCTGGGGAATCGGTTCAAAGTGTGCAGGACCAGATGAAGAAAGTTTATACTATCCCCACGATTGTACTCGAAGAGGATTTGGTAATCAAACTTTCGGGGAATTGGAGGATGGTCTTTGTCCGAATGGAGATTTACCTCCATGTACAGATTGTGTTGGTTGGACTCAAGAAATTTCTTCTGATCCTACAATAAACATATGTGCTGCTGATGATGTCTATTGTCCCTGTGATACTGGTGACGGTCAATATGGGTGTAATGTCTGCGGTTCAAATTTAGAATCATGTAGTACAATTATCACTGTCGATGGAACATGCTGGGAATGTTGTTGTGAAACAAAAGAAGAAGACGAAGAACCGCCAGTCGAACTGGGTGCATGTTGTGTGGATCAAACGTGTTCATATGTAACAGTCGAAGAATGCAACAATAGTGGTGGATATTTCCTAGAAGGACAGACTTGTGAATCAAATCCATGCAGTAACCCTCAAGGGGCATGTTGCTATGAGTTTGATAATTGTCAACTTATAGATGAGATAACATGTAGCAATAGTGGTGGTACTTTCTATCAAGATTCTACATGCAGTATTTGCGACACACTTCAATCTCCGCTTGGTGCTTGCTGCTATACGGATGGTTCTTGTATCGAAGAGGCTACAGAAGAGCAATGCGATATTACTGGAGGTGAGTTTAAAGAAGATTTAACTTGCAGTTCTTGTGATACTATCATAACTGGTGCATGTTGTAATAGTGATGGTACTTGTACTGATGATTCTACCGAAGAAGATTGTGACGGTAAATTCAACGAAGGTTTAAGTTGTGCAGATGCTGGTTGTGATGAAGTAGGAATATGTTGTGGTGGAGCATATAATATTAACGGTCAACCAAGACCATGTACTGCCAGTGGTGTTCCTATTACGGAAACTATTTGCGATTCGCTTTCCACTCAAGAATATCCAACTATATGGTATTCGGATACTAATCATGAATGTTGCGGAAGTTGTTGCTGGTGGGGAGGAAACCCCGGCGAAGAAAGTTATCATTGCGATGAAACTGGTAATAAATTATTCTATGATTGTGAGAATTTAGCAGATGTAGGTGCTGAGGCTGGAACAGTTCCTTGTTACCCAGATGGTGATTATCAAGATGTGACATGGACTTCGGGTGATTGTTCGTCGGAGAATGGAAATCAAGGATGTCCGAATGAAATTATAGGATGTTGCCTAGATGGTGAAGTGCAGATAGGAGAAACTTCTAAATGTTACTGTGAACAATACAATGGAAATGATTCCGGTTGGACGGAAGGTCCATGTCCCGATGATAAAGACACCAATGCGTGTTGTATTACTGGTTTCTGTGTAGACGATATACCCCCAGAAGATTGTGCCGGTCTTGGTGGAACAACAGTATTTAATACACTGTGTAATGACACTACATGTGATGGTGCTTGTTGTGATGCTGCTAATGCCGACTGCACTCAAACCAATGAAACTGCCTGCTTTGGAACCTCTACATTCCTCGGAGTTGGTGTGAGTTGCGATGCTTGTCAGGCATTTACTGCTGAAGGTGCTTGTTGCTTCCAAGATGGAACATGTGAAATTAGAGAAGAAACTAATTGTGCTGCAAGTAATGGTTATTGGCAAGGTCCCGAAACAACTTGTAATGATAATGATGTAGATTGTTCGATTTACATGCTGGGTGCATGTTGCTCTGCTCGGAACGCATTATGTGTTGAGGTAACCGAGGCCGAATGTGCAAGTAAACTTCCTGCCATATATGAGGAGACAGGAGATTCAACACCACCAGTTGGAATGCAAGCACCAGATGTCGAATATCTATGGGCAGGACCAGGAACGTCTTGTGGAAGCACATACACTCTCGGTGGTACTACCTTCACTTTACCATTTTCTCTTACACCTGATCTTGGCTCGAATACATGTGGATATTACTTCGGTGGTATAGATGCGCCTGGACGCTTCAGTGTTCCAGAAGAATATCGGTTGGGTGACTCTGATATGGGATTATGTTGTCAGCAGAAAGAATGGGCTACGCAATCTATTCCTCCGTATGGTTGTGGGTGTCAAGGTTCCCGGCCTCCAGTGGAAGATGATGAGGGAGGTAAGACTTGCCCAGAATTACCAGAAGAACCTTGGTGTACATTCTGTCAGACTGAGGCTATCTATAAATATTGCGGTGGTCCATCGATAGTAACTAAATCTTCTTGGGAATGTAGTGCTTGTAATACAGGTGTGAATCCGGGATTATCTCTCAATAGAAGAAGTATTTGGACAACAGATGCTCTGGGAAATCCCGCTTTGATATTCAGACCAATCGATGGTGCTATTGATCAACTATATAAAAATAGTGATGCTTTTGGAACAGAGGTACTTGATCCTAAATTGCGTATACTTGCCGGCCTGTCTCCTCAAGTAATGTTTACGGTTGAAGTCGAAGGTGTTGAAGAAGAAAGACCTGCTGTCATTATTGGTCCCCCTGCACAAGAGTGTATGGGTATCAAACCACCTGAGATCGTCATTGACTGCCCAACTGTACAGACTGCTCCCCGTGCAGACTATGGTGAGTATCCATGCAACGGATACGAATACCAAGGCGATTTATATTGCGGTCCACTAGAGTTCGGATTATGCGCTCCTGAAGATGGATGGGAATGTCCTGATGGTTACTTCGAGGTGGAGCCGGGAGTATGTCATCTGAACGGTACGACGCTCGGACATTGTTGCTGTAAACACCCTCACAAATATAGAACTGACACCACCGCTCCCGGTGGCGTAATTTGTGAATGTTATCATGGGTACATAACAGAAGAGGAATGTAAACTGAAGAAGTGCGGCCCGGTTCCCAATGATTTAGGTCAGGGAGAGCCTACGGACGCGAACTGGTGTTGTCCCCACACGATAAACGCACAAGGACCCTGTCCTCCATTTTGTGGCCAGAAATGCACCGAGGCCGCATGTGAACAGGAATGCTGTGATGGTCATCAATGTTGTGGTGAAGGGCCGCCTCCCCCGATTCAGGAAGGATGAATGGTGCTTATAAATAGTTTAGCATTAAAGTATAGGATTTAATTATGCCATCGATTCAGGGTTCTAGTAGAATATTAAACACCAGTGGTATCAACGGATTAACCGGAGATGCTGGTCCGATAGGGCCTACTGGTCCTACCGGAGCAACTGGTGCGGCAGGTGCTACTGGTTCCATCGGTTCGGTTGGAGTTGGTATTATATCTGCGACGGGAGCAAGTGGTGGAATCGGTGGTTCGTATGGCAACGACTTGATTACATTTTATCTAACAGACGGAAGCACAGTTGGTGTAAGTGGAGCAAGAGGTGATACGGGTGCAACTGATTCTGAGAATTTCCAGATCATTAATGCAATTGAAGGACCTGAATACGGACAAATTTTCCAAGTCAAAAATGGTATTACTGCATATTTCAAATCACTTACAGTTAGTGGTAAAGATATTTCGATTGGTGCAACTTCTGATTATACAATTCTTCTCAATGGTGTTGCATACGCTCAAGGTAGATTAGGTAACACAGGTGAACTTGTTTATAACTTTAGTGGTGCTTCCGCACATGGTGCGTTGAATACCTTCTGGAGTGGCGATCAACTTACTGCAAGAGTATTAAGTTTTAGAGAATCTTCAGGAAGCAACACACTTTTATCAACTCCAGAAAATACTTCTCCAATTGCAGGAACAGCAGATGTTGATGGGACCGCAGTTCTCTTTGAATATGTGGTTGATGTTGATTATGATATCAATGGAATGACTGCAACGAGCAGTGGAATTCATTTAGGAAAAACCGGAGATGAGAATGTAATATACCGATTTGCGGGAGTGACTCATGGAGCAATATATGACACAGGTTCTCGAATAGGTTCCTGTTGTTTCTGTGAAAAGGAAGGCGAATATTCGTCTAGCACAGGCTGTGTAGATTACGTTTCAGAAAACTATTGTACAGAGATTGGGGGAGTTTTCGATTTTGAAACTTGTCTGTATAGACCAGAAGGTCCAAACTGTTACATCGAAGGATCGTGTTGTGTAAATGGAGAATGTGTTCATACAAGCAGAGAAAAATGCGAAGAAACATATGGAGGATTCTTTACTCCCAATTTAACCTGCGATGATATTCAGGCTTTAGGAAGTGGTACAGATTCCGATCTTGATAATGGTTGTCCTTCTCCTTGTTTCAACAGAGGTGCTTGTTGCATAGATCAGTTCTGTTATGATTATACAGAATATGAATGTTCATTCTTTCCAAACAGTTCTTGGTTTGATGCACCATGTTCTGAAGTGAATTGTTGTTTAGAAGTAAACACTGGTGCATGTTGTTTGGATGAAATGTGTTACGAGACAACACCGACTCTGTGTCGTGAAATGCTTGCAACTGATGGAGAGTCTAAGGGAATCTTCTGGGGAATAGGTTCTAGTTGTGCCGGTCCTTATAGAAACACGGGAACATATGCTCCACATGATTGTGGTGAAAATGAAGATGGAACCGTAATAGGTCCTATAGATTCAGAAGGAAATTGTATCGATGGAAATGGAGGTCCCCCTCCGTGTCTAGGTTGTTTGGGTTGGTCACAAGAAATATCAAGTGATCCTGAACTAAACATATGTGCAGCAGACTCGATTGGATATTGTGGTCCTGATTATGAAGAAAATCCAGACAATGCACCCCAATGTTGTGCTTGTGCTTGCGGAACTTGTAATTCAGGTACTAGTGATTGTATTGGTGCTTGTTGCACCGAAAGAACTGACGGAAGTTGGAGTTGCTCGCAACTAAATTCTGATGATTGTACTGCATTAAATAACAACCCAGAATATAAAAGTGTTTGTTGGAATGGATGTAATTCTGCTTGTATTTTACCAGATGGTAGTTCAAGATGCACTACTGGAATTGGTTGCTGTTATAATAAAAAATCAGACATTATTTTTATGGTTGATTTAAGCACTAGTATGCTTTCTCCCATTCCCGATGGAGAAGGAGGAACAATCAAAGCAATCGATGCAACATGCGATGCGGTTTTAACTATTGTTGATCAAACAAATCCTGCAACCGATAAACTAGGATGTGCAACATTTAATCTTGAAGGTATTTTACATCAACAATTAACTTTTAATCAAGATATATTTGAAAGTAAAATTAACCAATTAAGAACATTACCAGACGGTGCTACTTGTACTACAAATGGATTCAATAGAGTTATTGAAGAATTTGAAAGTGCAAGAGCAAGACCTGGAGTAGCACTACCTGTTCTTGTGTTATTGGGTGATGGCGCACAAAACCCCAATTGTACTGAAGAATCAATTCTGTTAGCAAATCAACTCAAAGAAATGGGTGTTATTATATACACCGTTCAACTTGGAGAATTTGATTCGTCGTTGAGTAGTTTCTCATCTGGTCCAGAATATGAAAAAATTGCATTAAGTGCAGACGATTTAACTTCTTCATACTTGGAAATATATTCTGCAATATGTGCTGAACAGGCTCTTGGAGAAGGAGAAACATTCCAATCATGCGGAAGCATTCTTCTTGCAGATGGAACGTGTTGGGAATGTTGTTGTCATTCTGACTTTGAGTCAGAAGAAGACGATCCTCTAGGATATTGTTGCAACCCACCAAAATTTAATACTGGTGCATGTTGTAGACCTGATCCTTTCTTACCAATAACTAATTGCACTATTGAAACAGGTACAGAGTGTATCGAGAACGATGGTGAGTTTAAGGGAGTTGGTACTTCATGTGATGATGAAGGTATATGTGATATTGTATATGACGACTTGGGTGTTTGTGTACTGAGGCGGGATTTATCAGAAACCTATGCGGGATTACCTGGTCCAATTGCCTTTGAAGACCTCACATACTTTGAATGTTTAGATTTGATGAAAACGTATCAAAATGAAGAGATTTGGGGAACAAAAGGAGTTTCGTACTGGTATAATTATCAAGACTTACCAGAAGGACATCCTTGGATCAATCCTCTATCCGACATTTATATTCCAGAACCAAACGGGTACAGAGCATGGTCTCACCCAGATTATCCAGCAGACAATCCGTTTTCACCGGCGAAGGGTGTATCACCATCACCATACAATCCATACGATAAGGGATGTTCGCCTTCGGTGTTTGTTTCGCGTTGTCCCCCCGATGACACACTTGAGGAGATAAAGTGCAGCCTTGAATATGGTGGTTTCACAAATCCGTGGGATCCAAACCCGGAACTTTCTTCTTATGTGTGTCGTAACTACGGCGCACGCGGGGCTCAATTCAATGCAGATGGAAGCGAACATAGTCCACTGGGACAAAGGGCTGCATACTATCCAAATGGATATCCTGATGACGCTAATCCAGATGGGGTTGGTGGAGGTCCTACCAAACAACAAGTTGCTTACGATTGCAACCCTTATCTGTGGTCGGCAGAACCAGATGCAGATAATAGTTTTGCTGGATGCGGACCTGTCTCGGATAATAACTCGGTAGATGATGGGTTTGGTTGTTGTTTGTCTCAAAACGAATGGATAGAGCAAACGGATTGGAGAGGATGTGCGTGTCTAAAGAGCAATCCAAATCAACCTTGGAAATCGGGTGAACCTTGGCCGGGGTTTGATGGAGCGATTGGATCATATGTGCCCGGGAATGTATGCTGTGAACTTGACTTTGGTACATACTGCATAAAGGATATCTGGGCAAGGGGAGGTTGTGCCAGAGGTACTGACGGTGGAAGTTATGTTGATTACTTTGACGAAGATTGTCCTGAAGGATATGATGGTGACGAGCAGTTATATGCGGATGGACAGGAACCATGTACTTTTTGTTGCAAAGGTGATGTTTCATGTCCAGACTTAATTGGAGGAAATCTGTCCGTAGACTGTCCCGATTCACCATGTGCGACTGATCAAGTATGTTGCTCTCGTCAGCAACCACCTGATGGTGGACAAACACACAATGGTTGTCCGCCGGGTGGTGGTTGTGCATGTTTTGATACCGATGTCGATGATCCTCAATGTCCTGGTCCCGATAGTGATGAGTTCGGAAATGAACAAGAATTTTGGCTCGTTGAACCTTTCACCGAATCGGGAAATTGCCTTGGAGAATATCCTTACTGTAAGTGTGTAGCAACAAAAGAAATTCAAGAATTAGCAAACAGATACGAAGGTTGGGATTTCATAGCAAATTCAACAGATCCTATAAAGGAATTCGGAGAAGATATGGTTAACGAATTGTGGAATGTACATATAAAGGCATTGACAGGATTAGTTCCCAAATCCTCTGCGGAGAGAAGAAGTAGAAGTGCTAATGGTGGGTTCTGTCCAGAAACTCTCAAAAGTGAATGTGAAAATAACGGGTTTGACTGGTATCCTTTAGAAGATCAATGTAATGCTGTTTGTGAATAGATACTAAATATAGGATAACTTTATGCCAGTAATCGGAAGTAGTTCAATCATACCTTCAGCATCAAGAGGCCCTCAAGGTCCTAGTGGTGCTAGTGGTGGTGGTTTTACTGGAAGCACTGGTCCGACAGGACCGACCGGACCTACCGGAATTACTGGAACATATGTCGTTTCAACTTACCACATTGATCCGAATTTATTCCTAACCCTATCAGACGGTACAGAGATAAAAATAGAGGGACTGAAAGGTAACACAGGGGAAACCAGTGTCGCTGACGGAGTTAATTCTGGTTCTGGTATAGGAATCTTTAAAGAAGTTAGCGGAGGAATGACTTTCTGGTTCAAAGGAATTAGTGCAGAAGGTTCATTGATTGTTTATGAAACAGACAACACGATTGGTATTAGTGGCGATAAACTTTATCAGGAGGGTTTAACTGCTGAAATATCAGACAGGTTGAGATTTGCTTATCTTTCACACGGAAACACGGCGGATGTTTCTGGTTTAACTTTTGATACTGGACTTACCGAGACAATTATATTTGGTCATGGACCTACAGGGAATCGATGGTCATATGATCCAGAAGAAATAGTAGTTCCAATTTCTGAAATTGAATCAGAAGAAACAGTAACAATCTATGGAGAAATTTGTGAGGGTGACTGTGGACCTACCGCCGGTAGAGGTGTGGGAATTCAACTTGGTGTTACCGCCGGTACAGTTTATGAAATACAAACACCAATTGGTATTGCAGGATTCACTGGTGAATTTAGTCCCGAAGAACTCATAAACTTTACAATACTTCTCAAGGGAAATGCGTTGTGGGATTTCCCTGCAAATTTGTATTTTGATAAACAGGATAGATTCTTCTCTTGTGGCACAGATGTTTTAAACATTCTTTCAGAAGACGGAGGAGTGTCGTGGTATGGTACAGTTTCAGCAAGAGGATATGGAACCGATGATTGTGATTCTGTTTATGGTGTTGGTTCTTGTTGCTATATAGACAATGGTGGAAACATAAACTGTAGAGATTATATAACAGAAGAAACATGCAAAAATGTATATAACAGCATTAGTTGGAACCCGCTATCAACGTGTGCTGACAACTGTGGTAATACCGGAGGAGTGTGCTGTAGTCCGGGTGGAGATTGGGGACTCTTTGGTGGGGAAGCGATATGTAATGACAATATAGGTCCAAACGAATGTGCTTTCTTCTATGGTAAATTTTATGATACCTACAAATATGTGGAAAACACTAGCACAGATTTGAGACTGAAGAAACTCGATGAACCTATGGAGATTATTTGTGGCGGACAACTGCCATGTTCTCAGTATGGTTGTGCAAATGAAGGCCAAGGATTTTTATATGGGGACTCTTCAGAATCATTGAGTAATAAATTATGTGTTGGTTCTTGTGATGAACAATTAATTTCGTGTTGCAAAAACGGAAAATGTATCGGTGATAATTCTGGTTCAACTTTCTTGGGACTTATATCACCTGTATCGTGTAGGTATGTATTTGGTGGTGTTCCTGTTCTTGGACAACTTTGTGGTGAAGTTGATTGTTGTGATTATATCGAACACGAAGGCGCTTGTTGCAGACAATCTGAATCAGACAGCAGTGAAGGTTCTTGCAACCGTGAATTATATTCCACATGTGTATCTGATGGTGGTGTGTTCATGGGACCTGAAACACATTGCTTGGGACAAAATGGTGGTGAAAACGAAGTCAATTGCTGCTTCGGAGAAGGTGGTGCCTGTTGTAAAAACGGAACCTGTTCATATCCAGTTTATGAAAATGTTTGTGAAAGTATTGGTGGTGTGTTTTACGGTTTTGTAGATTCATGTGACGAATTGGATAACGTATATTGCAGTCCCAATGGAGCGTGTTGTCAAGAAGATGTTTGTTCCTTAACATCACAGACTCTATGCTATGGTGCTGGTGGAATATATCTAGGTAACGGAACAATATGCGAAGAAGATACATGTGAAACAGCATATGGTTGTTGCTGTTTCGATGAAAGACCAGATGATTCTACTTGTATTAGTGATACTCCCTTTACCGGAACATTTGAAGAGTGTGAAAATTGCCAAGGAGTTTTCACTCAAGGAGTTCAATGTGGAGATGATGATACATCAGAAGATCCGTGGGATGATTATCCAGAATTTGAATGTCCAACAACTCCTGATCCTGATGTCACTACTACTCCCGATCCCATACCCGGTCCAGCAACGAATCCATTTACTACTTTTATTGAAAATGTTACTCCAACTGTTCAGAGTACACCAGAAATTAGTGACACTACAATGGTAAATTCGTATGTTAAATTGCCTGATGGAACATGTGTTTGGATGATGTGTGGTAAAGATTGTCCGTTTCCTCCGTGCTGATTTCTGAATACATAGTAAATATAGGATAATTTTATGCCAGTAATCGGAAGTAGTTCAATCATACCTTCAGCATCAATAGGACCACAGGGCCCTACGGGTGCTGCTGGTGGTGGTTTTACTGGAGGAACTGGACCTACTGGATCCACAGGTTCGATTGGTGTAACTGGAACATATGTTGTTTCAAGTTACCATGAATGGCCTTATGTTTATTATGTTCTCTCTGATGGTACTGAAATAAAAGTAGATGGCGTTGCAGGTGTTACTGGTGAATCTGGGTATGCTGATGGAGTAAATTCTGGTTCTGGTGTGGGAATCTTCAAGGAAGTTAGTGGAGGAATGACTTTCTGGTTTAAAGGAATTAGTGCTGAAGGTTCTCTAATAGTTTATGAAACAGACAACACAATTGGTATCAGCGGAGACAAAGTTTATCAACAGGGCGCAACTGCTGAAATATCAGATCGGTTAAGATTTGCTTACTTGTCTGCTGGTAACACAGCAGATGTTTCTGGTTTGACCTTTGATACAGGATTAACGGGAACAATTATATTTGGACACGGACCTACAGGAAATCGATGGTCATATGATCCAGAAGAAATTGTTGTTAGTGTTCCAGAAATATCAACACAAGAAACGGTAACAATCTACGGAGGAGAGTGCGAAGGAGATTGTGGACAGACTGCCGGTAGAGGTGTGGGAATTCAACTCGGTGTCACATCTGGTTCTGTGTATAGCGTACAGACACCAATTGGTATTGCAGGATTCACTGGTGAATTTCATGATGGTGAAACATTCAGATTTACAATGTTACTTCATGGTAATAATATATGGGACTGGCCTTCAAATGTATATTTTGATGAAACTGATATATTCTTTTCTTGCGGAACAGATATTTTGGGACTATCAACAAGCAACAAGGGAAAAACTTGGTATGCAAATATAGCATCAAGAGGATATGGTGTTGAGGGTTGTGAGTCTGTTTATGGTTTGGGTTCTTGTTGTTATATAAATGATAATGGTCTTCCAGACTGCGAAGACTATGTTCCAGAAAACACATGTTCATTAAAGAATCAATCTTTCTGGAATCCTCTCTCCACTTGTTCAGAAAACTGCGGAAAAATAGGAGAGGGAGTGTGTTGTAGTGAAGGTGGAGACTGGCATGGTGGTGAAAAGGCAATTTGTCTTGAGGGAATTGGACCAGCAGAATGTAACTACTTCAATGCACAATTTTGGGATTATTTCTATTATGAAATGGTTAACGGAAAACTCACCGAAGTAGAACCATTTCCTGTAGATTGTGATGAAGTTCTATCCGATGGAACTCCCCATAGCGACATCTGTTTTAACCCATGTGACATTGAAGATTTTGCATGTTGTAGAAACGGTTCTTGTCTCGGAGACACAAACGGAAATACAAATCTAGGAGTCATAACTCCGGTTGCTTGTAAATATGTTTACGGTGGACTTCCTGTTTCTGGACTCTGTGGTGAGATAGATTGCTGTGATCATATTGTTCACGAAGGAGCATGTTGTATCATTGAATCTTCGAGTTGTATCAATACTACAAATACCACATGTGCGGAGTCTAATGGGGTTTTCATGGGCCCGGACACACTGTGTGAATTTACAAATTGTTGTTATGATCAGATAGGATGGTGTTGTAATCAGCAAACTGGAAATTGTGATCCAAGTTATGAAATAGATTGTGAACCAGGTCAATGGTATCGAGATAAAGATACATGCGATAACTCATGTACTGTTATTCAAATTGGTGCCTGTTGTACTGGCGAGGAATGTTCACAAAGAACACAAATTGAGTGTGAAACAATTGGTGGTACATACTTTGGAGATAACATCGGTTGTTTTCCAAATCCTTGCGAAGAAGATGTTCTTGGAACTTGTTGTTATGTTATTAAAGTTCAAAATAGTGCTGATCCAACTGATGTTACTTTGGGTTGTGAAACAGAGGTAACATTACAGAAATGTATTGAATTGTCAGGAGAATTTCCTATAGGTGTTGTTGGTAGATACGTTTTCAGACCGGGAGTAGGTTCTGAATATTCGTGTCAGGAAATTGGTTGTCAAGTATCAAACCTGAACACATTTGGTTGTATTCCTTGCCCGTCCGTAAATGAATGTGGATATAATTGTTGTTGTCCAGAGAGAGGAACAAAAAGAAAGTGCTATGACACAGGCTTTATATCAAGTCCAATCGGACTAGAACTATTTGAAGGGCTTGGTATTGAGATTAGAGATATAGAAGAACCCAGTGTAAGATTCCATTTGGCATTAAGACAATGCTCTCCGGGACGTATTGATTGGGAAGCCTGGGGTTTGCAAGATTGGGTTCCAAGAGATCCCGATGATGGAAGTTATGCACTAGATTTATGGATTGATGCACCGGATGACTGTGTTCATACAGTAATGAATTACGCGGTGACTCCTCCCGAAGTGTTTTATGAAACATCTTGCTCTGATGGAGAAGCAAGTTGTGAACCAGTTCCAATTTTTGGATACGATTGTACATGTGGTTGCGGTGATAATAATCAGACTGGGCCGCGATGTCCCGGTGACGATGAAGAATCATGCCCGTGTCAAAGAAACTGTAGACCTAATTTTGAAGTTATTTGTGGAGAATATGATCCGTGTGAAAATGCCGAATGTACTGGAGAAACTAGTGAATTGTGTACTGGAGGAAGAAGTGCAAGAAACATGAATGATCTAGTAAAACTTCCAGATGGTAGGTGCGTCTGGATGATGGACGGAATAAATTTTGGATTCCCATCCTGCCAAGAATAGTTGTAGGTATAAATACAACAGAGGAAACTACATGAGCGTACAACACAGAGCAAGAATTAAAACAGTTGCAGATTATAGCGACTACCTTTCGGATGAGGGTGGTTGCTGTTTACCCGACTCTGGTCCGAATGATGGGTTTGCGTCCACATATCAAAATTGTATTTCACAAAATGGATACTTCATTCCCAGCGAAGGTCCTTGGACCTGTCCAGATTTAGCAACAAAAGGTTGTTGTTGTTCTTGTTCATATGTTGAAGATTTTCAATCATTTTTTAACGATTCTGGTTGTGCAGGAGAGTGTCAGGGAGCAGGTGGTGATTATTCATATGACTACTGCGATGATGGAGGATTGAAAGAAGTAACCGAATGTGAGTGTAGAGCAGTTGGTGGTGCTTGGGCGGGAGCAGGTGTTTCTTGTTCGATATACGAAACTGGAGGACAGTCGAATGCCTTCACTCTATGCACATCAGGAGGAACAGAAACCGACAAAAGATGGCCTGGTGCATGTTGCAGTGATGGATGTACAAATGTATGTTCGTCAGATGATTGTGCAGAGATTGCAGCGGGTAATCCTGATGCCTCTTTCTACGAATTCTTTATATGTAATAGCACTCCGGTTTGTGATAAAGACATTCCATACTGTGAAGATGAAGTTGCAATGAGAGCAGGAAATAGGGATCAAAGAAATGGACTTCTTGTTATTTCCGACGAAAATATGGAAAGTATAAATGCTAAGAGAAAAAATATTATATCAAAAGGACTGTTTGATTATAGTTCTGCCTGTATATACAAAGACGATAATACCTCATACAAATGCTCAAAGGAAACGAAAAAGGTTTGTGATCACAGAAATGGTATTTGGTCAGGACTAGATGCATCAGGATTTGGACATACTTGTTCATCATCTGTTGCTTCAGATTTACTTGAATATAAAAATAATAATAACTCTACACATGCTTCTGGTTGGGAACTTGGAAAATCATATTTAGGATTAAATGCAAGATATGCGGGTATCATGTATTCCAAATCAGACACCAAGGGTAGAGGTGTAGATTACTATGGAAATAAAAACACAGGTTTACCTGAAACTAGAATACTCGAAAAATCAACTGAGAATGTAACCGCTGGTATATCATATGCTGTTTTTGTTCATAATTATTCTCTGTCTGTTTCTTATAATAACATAGATTCATACTTTTCTGTAATAAATGATAAAAACTTTAAGTTTATATTACCAGATATAGAGACACTAGGATTTTTATATAATGCAGTGCGAACTCCAGAATTTCAACTCAATTCAAAGGAAAGATATAACAATAATGTAGATTGGGTTGGTTTTAGTAAAGATTATTATCACACATCAACATATTTAACAATTAATAATATAAGAGACACAAGATATACCTATATTCAGGATATGGACAATGGATTTACATCTACCTGTTCGACAGAAAAAGTTCATAATGCAAAGGGAGTTTTATTGATTCCTCTCATATAAACGAGATATATATTATTGAGAATAAACTTTTTTTATATTTTAACATGGAGATTTTTGTATGTCAGAAGGAAATATGGAGTTTAGAAAAGTTCCCGCAGATCCAAACAAAAGAGGTCTAAAAAGAAAGTTGAGTATGGTTCAGAGTTTTGCGTCTGCACTTGCTTCCAGAAGTATCAACAACAAAAAAATCAATAAGCCTATAAAGCAACTTCGTGTTTTGAGTTGTTTCGGTAATCAGCAAAATGGCGGAGTTCTACCACCCTGCGAACATCTCATGGATAGTGAAACAGGAGAGGGAAAGAATTACTGCGGTGCTTGCGGATGTGGTGATAGAAAGCAAACGTGGTTAATTCAAGAAGCAGAAGAATACAGCAAACTCGATTATCCAAAGGTTGCATGTCCTCTTCAGATGCCAGGATTTTCAAACTATCTAGTTTCTACTCCAGACGAAGCGGATGAACCTGTAACTAGAAAATTTTATATTGAAAATATGGATTATGAACTAGTGCAAAAGGTTCCAGTTACGATAGGTGAACAACCAATTCCCCCAGAAGAAACGCCAAAAAGTGAATCAGAATAGTTTCTTGCTCCTGATGCCTTTATACATATAGAGATAAAGCATCAGGAGTATTCATATGGCAAATCTAAGAACTAGAGATGAACTAATTGATTATGCTCTTCGTAAATTGGGATCACCAGTAGTAGAAATAAATGTAGATAGACAACAATGCGAAGATAGATTAGATGAAGCATTGGAGTTATATACAGAACGACATTTCGATGGTGTAGAGAAGGCATACTTTAAACATAAAATAACCCAAGACAATAAAGATACTGGGTATGTTGATACCAGTGCATTCGGACCTATCAACGGTCCTACAGGAGATGCTCCCACTGGTAAAGATATTGTATCTGTTACGAACATATTTGAATTTGGAGATTTTGCAAGCATTAATATGTTTGATGTTCGATATCAAATGGCTTTAGGTGATTATTTTGGAATTAATAGAGGTCTTGGAGGACACAATTCTATGGGACTTGCAAGGTATTCTACCATGCAGCAACACATTGGAATAATTCAAGATTTCTTCCAACCAGAAAAGTCTTTGAGATTTAACAAAGTAACAAACAGAGTTCATATTGATACAGATTTAGATGACTTAAAAGTTGATAATTACTTAATCATTGAAGCATATGTTAAACTGTCATCTGCTACATTTTCGGAAATATTCAACGACATTTGGTTGAAAAAGTTTACAACTGCATTAATAAAAAAACAATGGGGTTCTAATCTTTCTAAATTTGAAGGTGTTCAGTTACCCGGAGGAGTTTCTTTACGAGGTAATGAAATATACAACGAAGCGGTTGAAGAAATTTCTAGACTAGAGGAAGAACTCATACTCACATACGAATTACCAATTAATTTTGATGTAGGTTGAGGGGTTAACAAATGGCGCGTAATCCATATTTCAGAGATTACTCTGGAGAACAGAATGTAGTAGAAGATTTAACCATTGAAACTATCAAAGCAATGGGTAGAGATATGGTATACATTCCAAGAACTCTGGTAAATGAAGATAAGTTATTCGGAGAAGATCCTACTTCTAAATTCGATGATGGTTATCAATTAGAAATGTATGTCCAGTCTGTCGATGGATTTGAGGGTGAGGGAGATATTATCTCTAAGTTTGGTTTGGAAATTCGAGACAGAATGGAATTGATTGTGTCTCGAAAAAGATTCGAGCAAACTGTTGGTATTTATGAAAGTGCAACTCGTCCAAAAGAAGGTGATTTGATCTATTTTCCATTGAGTAAAACACTTTTTGAAATTAATTTTGTGGAACATGAAAATCCTTTTTATCAAATGGGTAAACTTTTCACATACAGACTATCCTGTGAGGTATTCACTTATAGTCAAGAGGATATTGATACAGGATATAGCGACATTGATACAGTCGAAGACTCTATTCAGAAGTTTGCTGTTGAGTTTGAACTTGGGACAAGAGTAAGTGCTTCTACCGCCACAAACTTCTTTGAAGGTGAAACTGTATATCAGGTGTCTGGTGTTACAGATGGGTCTGCGGCACTAGAAAATGCAACAGCGACAGCAGTATCCACCGATTGGGAATCGACACTAACAAAACTAACATTAACAAATATTGTTGGTACAATATCTACAACATCTGGAGAAACACTAAAGGGTGCAGTATCCGGTGCAGAATATCAAATTAATAGTAGCACAACAACTACACTCATTATTCCACAGGAACCAGAGGACAACAAACCTTCAGGTGATAATGAAGACATCGAACTGTTCCGAGATCAAGATGATATATTTGACTTTACAGATGTTGATCCATTCTCGGAGGGTAACTTCTAATGTTTACTCAATTCTACAATGAATCTATTCGTAAGATGGTAATTGGATTTGGTTCTCTATTCAATGATATTCGTGTTGTTCGTAAGAACCCAGACGGTTCTACAAAAGAAACAATTCGAGTTCCTCTATCATATGGTCCAAAAGAAAAGTTTATAAAGAGAATCCAGCAAAATAGTAGCATATCAAATAACACACATACTCAAATCACGCTACCTTTATTGGGATTCGATATTACAGGTATCGCATACGATCCACAAAGAAAAAGCAATAAGTTAAGAACCAGAAAAACTAACGGTAGCAGCGGCACAACAGAGTCATGGAACTATAATGAAGTTCCTTATAATATATCTTTTGGGTTATATTCCTTTTCAAGAAACCATGACGACAATCTGCAAATCATAGAGCAAATACTGCCTTATTTTAGTCCAGAGTTTATTGTAACTTTAAAAATCAATGATATCAATAACAACGTAGATGTTCCTATCATATTGAACGGAGTGAACACTCTTGATGAATATGAAGGTGAATTTGAAACTCGAAGAAACATAACCTCTACTCTTGAGTTTACTGCAAAAACATACATCTATGGACCAGTAAAAACAAGCAAAGAAATTCTTACATCAGAGATAGATATATTCGGAAGTAACGAGAAGTTTGGTAGTGCTGTGACTGATGCACATGACCTTCGTGTTGGTATAACAGGTGGATACACTGGTGAGGGGTTCACCGCAGGTAATAGAATTTATGGTGATTATTATTATGAAACCTAAAAAAACAGTAGATGAAAAATTATCAGAATCTTTAGATATAGATTTTGAAACAAAAGAAGAAGAGAAAGTAACCAAAGAAAGAAAAGTTACTGAGATTCAAGTAAATGCAGTTGATAGCGAAAAGGATTATTGGTTAGTTCGCAAAAACATGAAAGAGTTGATTTCCACAGGAGAAGATGCTATAGAGGGTATCCTCAAAGTTGCTATGGAAGGTGATTCTCCCCGTGCATATGAAGTGGCGGCACAGATGATTAAAACTGTTGCAGAAACAAATAAAGACTTAATGGATCTTCATAAGAAAATGAAGGACATTAATAAAGAAGAAATAAACATAAATAACACCACAAACAACGCACTCTACATCGGATCTACCAGTGAACTTCAAGATTTAATCAACCAATCAAGAAGCGCCAAAAAGGCATTAAGTGATGATATTATCGATGCAGAGGTAATGGAAGATGACGGATAAAAAAGCAGGATATCTGGGAAACCCCAATCTCAAACCGGCAGGAGTTGAGATGGAGTTTACGAAGGAGCAGGTCAAGGAGTATATTAAGTGTGCCCAAGACCCAAAGTATTTTATACAAAAATACATCAAAGTTGTATCTCTTGATGAAGGACTTGTTCCCTTTGAGATGTATGATTATCAAAATGATATTGTAGATACTATTCATAATAATCGTTTTGTAATTGCAAAACTACCTAGACAGAGTGGAAAATCCACAACTGTAATTTCTTATATTCTTCATTATGTTTTATTCAATCAAAGTATGAGTGTTGCAGTTCTAGCAAATAAGCAAGCAACGGCTAAAGATATTCTAAGTAGATTACAACTTGCTTATGAGTACCTTCCAATATGGCTTCAGCAAGGAATCGTTGAATGGAACAAGGCTAGTATTAAATTAGAAAATGGTTCTAAGATTCTTGCATCATCCACATCTGCTTCTGCTGTTCGTGGTGGTTCGTATAACATGCTTTTCCTTGACGAATTTGCTCACGTTCCTACAAATATTGCAGAGGAGTTCTTTAGTTCAGTTTATCCTACAATTACTTCTGGACAAAGCACAAAGGTTCTTATGGTTTCTACACCAAATGGTTTAAACATGTATTACCATTATTGGAGAGGGGCAACCAAAAATGAAGGAGAACAAGGAAAGAATGAATATATTCCGATAGACGTTCATTGGAGTCAGGTTCCTGCATATCCAGGCGGACCTTTAAGAGACGAAGAATGGAAAAAACAAACAATCGCAAATACTTCGGAAGAACAATTCAAAACAGAATTTGAATGTGACTTTATTGGTTCGAGTGCCACTTTAATATCTTCGAGTAAACTTCATGCACTTTCTTGGGTGAAACCTCTCATCAGAAATGATGATGGATTGTGGATATATGAAGAACCTAAAGAAGATCGAACTTATTATATAACTGTCGATACTGCAAGGGGACAGGGATTGGATTATAGTGCTTTTGTTGTGGTTGATGCAACAGAAATGCCATATAGAGTTGTGGCAAGATATAAAAATAATATTGTATCTCCGATGGTTTATCCAACTGTCATTTCGACAGTCGCTAAACAATTCAACAATGCTTATGTTTTGGTTGAAATAAATGACATCGGGGGGCAGGTTGCAGATGTTCTTCATCAAGACCTAGAATATGATAATATTCTCATGTGTTCTCATATGGGTAGAAAAGGACAGGTCGTTACATCGGGGTTTGGTGGAAAGGGTACAACACACATGGGTGTTCGGACATCTGCTGTGGTTAAAAAACTCGGATGTTCTGTTTTGAAAAGTTTAATTGAAGAAGACAAATTAATAATTGAAGATATTGATACAGTTAATGAATTGACAACTTTTATTGCAAAAAGAAATTCATATGAAGCAGATGATAATTACAACGACGATTTGGTGATGTGTTTGGTTCTTTTTGCTTGGTTGACTCGACAGGATTATTTCAAGACTACCACCAACACAGATGTCAGAACTGAAATTTATGAGGATGAAATTGAAAAATTAGAAGAAAATATGGCACCTTTTGGATTTATTCATGACGATGATGATGAGGGTGGAGAGTGGGATGGTGAAGATAGATGGTTTGCATTCTAATATAGGGGTAAAAAACTCAAAAACTATAAATATGAACGACAAGAACTATGGTTTTTTGGATAAAAAATACCGAATTTTAAATAAAACATCTTCCAAGGAGATTTAAGGATGGCCAGACCAAATGTAACAGTAGTAATTGATGATCAGAGTTATGTAATACCGAACAGCGAGGAGGGTTCTATTGTTCGGGGTGGTATGGTTTCAACTGAGGGACTCGTATTAGCACTCGGATTTACAGCAGATAGAGAAAAAGGATTTATGCAAATCGACAGTATATCTGACTGGATGCATAGATTAACAGCAAAAGACCCAACAGGAAACGGTAATACTTTCGATCATGTTTGGTATCATTCAGATTCTGCGGGTTTTACTAGTCATCATACAAGTTTATATGCAGGTGGTACAGGTTCCAGATATCCTGTAGGACCAACTGGTGCTTGGAAGAATGAATGGTACGCCGCACATAACTTCCTACAGTACGGTGGTGTTCTTATTGTGGGTGCAACTGGTAGTGTGGAGAACACAGGATCTGGTTCAGCAACACTCCAAGATAAGCAGATTCCACTCGATGTTGTCTTCGCGGCAACTGGTGGTGATGCCACACCATCCACAATTGCTTCTGCAAGAGGAGACTGTGTTGGTGTTGTGGGGTGTGCAGGTTCAATTACTGCTCCAGAAAGTGCTACTTTCTCTGGAACTGCAAACGAATTCACAATCAATGTTTACGGTACAAAAAGACACTTGGATGTGACAAGAGGTGTCGGTGGTGTCGCATCAAATGTAGATTACATTACGACATCCTGCGGCGCAGACGTTGCAGGTTGTATTGCAAGAAACGACAAACTCGCTGATCCTTGGATTTCACCAGCAGGTTTCCGCCGAGGACAGATTCTTGATGTTGTAAGTCTTGTGGACAACCCAACCGATGCAGATATGGATACACTCTACGATGCGAAGATTAACCCAATCGTTACCTTCCCAGGCGAAGGAACAGTACTCTTCGGAGACAAGACTGGTGCAGACGGAACAAGCACTCTAAGCAGAATTAATGTTTCGAGACTCTTCATCTATCTTAAGAAGACAATCGGTGCTGCCGCAAGAGGTAAACTCTTCGAGATCAACGATGCAACTACAAGAGCATCGTTTGTCAACGCAGTATCTCCTCTCTTGAGAAACATCCAAGCACGAAGAGGTATCACTGACTTCCGAGTCGTATGTGACGAGACGAACAACACAGATGCTCTAATTGATTCAAATCACTTCATTGCTGATGTCTTCATTAAACCAACAAAGAGTGTTAACTTTATTAGACTCACGTTCACAAATAAAAATTCAGCAGATGACCTAGATTGATCATAGGCCTTATAAATACTTTTAAAGGAGAATAAAATGGCAGAAAATCATCCAAATGAGATCGCCACTTTTAAGAATGCATTCGACGGGGGAACTCGTCCAAACAGGTTTGTGATCAGCGGTACTATCGGACAACCAGTAGGAGACGCTGTAGAATCACTACTTGTAAAGGCGGGACAGGTTCCTGCACAGACACTTGGTATTCTACAAATTCCCTTTAGGGGAAGAGTTGCAAAACTACCCGGTGACCGTGCATACGCAGAATGGACATTCACTATGGTTGATACTACTGGTTCAGAGTCCGGTAGAAACTTCCGAAGAGAATTTGAATCATGGCACGAATCATTCAACAAACATCGAGAAAATGTTGTTGATGCACAAGGTGTCTTGAACGGAACAAATGAAGATTTCTATACTCAATGGACCGTGCAGCAACTTGACATGTCAGGTTCTGTTATTCCAGATAGAACAATCTCTCTAATTAACTGCTGGCCTGTAGAAGTCGGATCAATAGATTTGTCATATGATGCCGCTGATACTATTACTGAGTATACAGTAACATTAGCATATGATTATCTTGAACTAAAAAACTCAATTTGAGGTAATCTAAATGGTATCACATTCAAATCAAATTGGAGACTTCAAGGCAAAGTTTAATGGGGGAACTCGTCCTAATAGGTTTGTAATTACTGGAACTATGGGTGGGGCTTTACAGGAGAAGGGTGATGTTGAACCAGTGCTTGTAAAGGCGGGTTCTATGCCTGTTCAGACACTTGGTATTCTACAAATTCCCTTTAGGGGAAGAGTTGCAAAACTTCCGGGAGATCGTGTCTATGCAGAGTGGACGTTCACTATGATAGACGATATAGGTGGCGAAGAGAAAGAAGGCGGCCTGCGAAGAAAGTTTGAAGAATGGCACGCAAAATTCAACAAACATGAAGAAAATATTGTTGATAAACCCGAGACTCTTAGTGGTACAGGTGATGATTATGGTGAATGGACAGTCGTTCAGTTGGATATGACAGGTAAAGAAATACCAAACAGAAAAATTAAATTAATAAATTGTTGGCCAGTTGAAGTAGGTGGAATAGAATTGAGTTACGATACTGCTGATACTTTGACTGAATACTCAATCACTCTTGCGTATGACTACCTTATACTAGCCGAGAAGTAGACCCTCGTAAATTCTTATACATATAAAGTAAAAGAAACACCAAGATAAAGAGGGTTATATCATGCCACTAGACATATTCGGTTTCTCGATTGGTAGAAAAAAACCAGAAGAACTAATCAGTCCCCAAGAAGCAAACGTACAAAAATCATTTGTAGAACCAGATTCTTATGATGGAACCTATACTCTAGAAACAGGTGGAGTGTTTGGTACTTATGTTGACTTTCAGGGTTCTGTTCGTGATGAAAATGCACTCATATCTCAATATAGAAATTGCTCTATGTTTCCTGAAGTTGATCAGGCAGTTGAAGATATTGTTAATGAAGCAGTTATTATGGATACGGATCATAAACCAATCAAGTTAGATTTGGAAATTGTAGATTTGTCTGAAAGTATCAAGACTAAAATCTACAATGAATATGATGGCATTCTTCGACTATTAGAATTTAATAAAAAGGGAAGTGACCTTTTCAGAAGATGGTATGTTGATAGTAAACTATATTTTCATGTTTTGATTGATGAGGAAAACCCACAAAAAGGTATTTCTGAACTTAGAGCAATTGATCCCGTAAAGATCAAGAAAATACGAAAGGTTGATAAGGAACAACAAAATATTGGAACTAATAAAGTTCCTTTTATTAAGAAGGTAGAAGAATTCTTTGTTTATACAAACACTGATAAAAATTCTCCGGTTCAAACTGCATCAACTGGTATTAAAATTTCAACAGATGCTATCTGTTATGTCCATTCTGGTATGATTGACGGTAACTCAAAACGAGTAATTGGTTATTTGCAGAAAGCAATTCGACCATTAAACATGCTTCGTCAGATCGAAGATGCAGTTGTTATCTATCGTATCTCCCGTGCGCCAGAAAGACGCATATTCTATATTGATGTTGGTAATCTTCCAAAGAATAAAGCGGAACAATATCTTCGTGATATTATGAATAAGTATAGAAATAAACTTACATATGACGCAGCAACTGGTGAGATTAAAGACGGTAAGCAGCATATGCATATGCTTGAAGATTATTGGTTACCAAGAAGAGAAGGTGGTAAAGGAACAGAAATTACCACTCTTGACGGTGGACAGAATCTTGGCGAAATGGAAGATGTTGAATACCTTCTACGAAAAGTTTATAGGTCTCTAAACGTACCTGTAAGTAGAATGGAATCTGATAACGGATTTAATTTAGGTCGTTCCGCTGAAATCACAAGAGATGAAGTTAAGTTCTTTAAGTTCATAGAAAAATTAAGAACGAGATTCACAGAACTATTTCTTAATCTTTTAAGAACTCAATTAATTCTTAAAGGTGTTATGTCAGAAGATGATTGGAATAATATCTCTCCCGACATTCAATTCATATTCAATCAAGACTCACATTTTAGCGAATTAAAGCATTCAGAAATCTTAAAAGAAAGATTAGATATATTAAGCCAAATGGATGAATATATAGGTAAGTACTATTCCACTGAATGGATTCGTAGAAATATACTAAAGCAGTCTGACGAAGAAATGAAATTAATTGACAGTCAAATTCAACAAGAAGGTCCTCAAATGGGCGAAGAAGATATGGGAGAAGAATACTAATGGAAGACATTGCAAAAATGATTGGTTCTATTCTTAGTGATGATAAAGAGGGATTTGAATCTGCCTTTAAGGCAGAAATGGATACTCGTATTGGTGAGAAAATTGTAGATAAGAACTTAGAAATTTCTAAGGATATTGTATCATCCCCCGAAGCACTATCTCCTGATGCACCTGTATCAGAAGCATATACATTTAAATCACCTACAGACGCAAAGAAATTTGTCAATTCGGCATCAAACGCTGGACTGACGAAAAGAAATTTCAAAGTCAAGGGTAAGACAGTAGATGTTTCTGGTGTGAAAGATAAAGAAATGAATCAGATGCTTCAGATGCTCGCAAAAGAAATGAAAGCAAAATAAGGATAAAGAAATGACCATTATTAAAGCACTACAAGAAGTATTATCAGAAAAAAAAGAGGTCGTTTTTGAAACCAAAGACGGCGCAAGTATACATATTACACCAGAACATGCTTCTTCTATAGTCTCAGTTCATGATACTTTAAACAAAGATAATCAGCAGAATATGAGAAGTATGTTGGAAGAATCAGAAGATAAGTTTATCAAGGTTCTACAATTCTGTGATAAACAGTTTAACAAATAAGGGACTTCAAATGTCAACAGAAAACATCATTCAAGAAATACTATCAGAAAATCTCTCTTCTGCAAGAAAACAAACAGAAGAAATACTTTATTCCAAATTAAGTGAATCAATTGAAGGAATGAAAAAAGATGTAACATCCTCTGTATATGAGGATGCAATCGGTGCTGCTACTCTTGCTGAAAAAAGAAAAGCAAAGAATAATGGCGATGACGAAGATTACGCCAAGAAAACCGACAAAGAAGATGATGGTGAAGGTTTAGATCCAGTCGGTGCAGAAGACAGTGATGTTGACAATGACGGTGACTCCGATGATTCTGATGACTACCTCAAGAATCGCCGAAAGACTGTGAAAAAAGCAGTCAATAAAGACGATGATGAAGAGGAAGTTAAAGAAGAAAATATTTATGGTATGGATAAAGAAAAGTATATGAAACTTTCTGATACTGAAAAAGATAAAATAAAAACTAAATTCCACAAAGAAAAAGAACAAGAAGAAAAGGAAAAGGGCCACTCATGAAACTAATCACAGAAATGATTGAAGATGTCCAGTATCTTGTAGAAGAGGAAGATGGTAAAAAAAACCACTACATTCAGGGTGTCTTTATGCAAGCAGAGCAAAAGAACCGCAATGGTAGGGTATATAAAAGAGACATATTAGAGAATGAAGTAAAACGATACAACAAGTCCTTTGTTAAGAAAAATCGTGCATTAGGTGAACTGAATCACCCACAAGGTCCTACTGTAAATCTAGACAGAGTTTCCCATATGATTAAAGACCTCAAGTTTGAGGGTAATGATTGTATTGGTAAAGCCAAACTTCTTGATACCCCTATGGGTAACATTGCAAAGAATCTCGTAAGTGAAGGCGCACAACTTGGTGTGTCTTCTCGCGGTATGGGTTCACTTGAGGAAAGAAAAGGAGTCAACTATGTTAAAGACGACTTCATGCTTTCAGCAGTGGACATTGTTGCAGATCCATCTGCTCCAAATGCCTTCGTAAACGGTATCATGGAAGGTAAAGAGTGGGTATGGGATAATGGTATTTTGCAAGAAAAACAAATACACGAATATCAGCAAATGATTAAAAAGGCCTCCAGTCGAGAATTAGAAGAAAAGGCACTTTTTGCGTTTAAAGATTTCATGTCAAAACTTTAGTTTTTTATAAATAAAGCAGACAGTCTACGGAGTTTTATATGTCAAACAAAGATACAACACTTTTAGATTCAGTTAAAGAATCACTACTGGAGTCTACGGACACAGATACAGAATCTGTGGACGAAGGTGCTATGGATTTAGTAAAGGGTGCTGGTAAAGTTATAAAAAAAGTTTACAATCACCCAACAGTAAAACCACACGCAGATGAACTAGTAAGAAGAGCGGCGACAAGAGCAGTAAAGGGTGTTGCTAACAAGGGACACAGACTTTTAGATAAAACTAAAACAAAAAAGGAGTCAGTCATGTCAGAATATGACGATACACATCTAAACGAGGCGGGGTCAGAGACTCCTACACTAGACACAAAATCAGAAGAAGATCCAAAACTGTATCAGGATGCTGAAGGAAAGCACGCCAAAATTGATACGGACAAGGGTACTGAAGGAAAGGACAAGAAGAACAAGGCATCTATTGCTGGTAAATCAAAAGGTCCTTCTTCCTTTGAAACTCCAACAGCGAGTGGTTCTTCTCAAGAAAGAATGGAACAGCACATGACTGCTCTCTTTGATGGTGAAGAACTAACAGAGGGTTTTCAGACTAAAGCAGTAACTATCTTTGAAGCAGCAATTAACGAGCGTGTTTCAGAAGTAGAAGCAAGTCTTCTTGAGCAATACGAAACAATCCTCTCAGAGAACATCGAAGAGATTAGTAATAATCTTTCCGAGAAACTAGATGACTATCTAGGTTATGTTGTTGAGAACTGGGTTGAAGAAAATAAACTTGCTCTTGAAAATGGTATCCGAATGGAAGTCGCAGAGAACTTTATCTCTGGACTCAAGGTACTCTTTGAGAACAACTTCATTGATGTTCCCGACGAGAAGTATGACCTTCTTGATGAAGTTACCGCTACTAAAGACGAACTGGAAGAGCAACTCAACAAAGCACTCCAAGAAAGTATTGAACTTCGTAAAGAAATTCTCTCGCATCGTTGTGGTGAAATCTTCGTTGAGCAAGCAGATGGACTAACTGATGTTGAAGTTGAAAAACTTGCATCTTTGACTGAAGGTATTGAGTTTGAAAACGAACAACAGTATCGAGATAAGATTTCAGTTCTAAGAGAAAGTTATTTCAACAATACTCCTGTTCTTACAGAAGAAACTGAAACAACAAATCAGGTAATCTCAGAGGGTGGACCTATGGATAGGTACACTAACGTAATCGGTAGACACGCATCTTACAATAAGGTATCCTAAAGGTCAAACTTTTATACATATCAGGAAATCTCAATAAACTAACGAGTCAAAAGGAGAATCTATAATGGATTTCAATCAAAACAACACACCGTATGATCAGTTGCAGGAGAAGTGGTCTCCGGTTCTAAACCACCCAGACCTACCTGCAATCGATGACAGTTACAAGCAAAAAGTAACTGCTGCACTTCTCGAAAACCAAGAGCAAGCACTCCGTGAGCAGAACATTCACGAAGTTGCGAACAACGCCATGGGTGGTGGTGGTTTCACCGTTTCCCAGGCTGCTCAAACCGGATCACCAAACCTCGCCGGTTATGATCCAGTTCTAATCAGTCTTGTTCGTCGTGCAATGCCTAATCTAATGGCATACGATCTTGCAGGTGTTCAGCCTATGAGCGCCCCAACTGGTCTTATCTTCGCTATGCGTGCTAAGTACGACAAGCAAGACGGAGCAGAAGCACTGTATCAAGAAGCATTCTCTAAGTTCTCTGGTGCTGGATTCACCTCAAGTGGTGCTGCTGGTACTGCAACTGGTGGTGTAGATCCAACTGCTGCTGACCTTCTCACCAACATGAGAGGTATGGCAACAAACACCGCAGAAGCACTTAGTGCTGGTGGTGCTGAAGGTACTAACTTCAAGGAAATGGCATTCTCAATCGAGAAGGTTGCTGTGGAAGCAAAGACTCGCGCCCTCAAAGCAGAGTACACCACTGAACTCGCTCAGGACCTCAAAGCAGTCCACGGACTTGACGCAGAGACTGAACTTGCTAACATTCTTAGCACTGAAATCCTCTCAGAAATCAACCGTGAACTCATTCGTAGCATCTACTTCTCAGCGAAGACTGGTGCCCAGCATGTAGACCTTCAAACTGCTGGTACTTACGATCTAAACAACGACTCAGACGGTCGTTGGAGTGCTGAACGATTCAGAGGACTTATGTTCCAACTCGAAAGAGAATCAAACGTAATCGCCAAGGAAACTCGTAGAGGTAAGGGTAACTTTGTTGTCTGCTCCTCAGACGTTGCTTCTGCCCTCGCAATGGGTGGTTGGTTACAACTCTCTCCTGCACTCAACACAAGCCTAGATGTTGATGACACTGGTAACACATTCGTAGGTACACTCAACGGTAAGATGAAAGTTTACATCGATCCATACAGTGCAACAACCAACGATGCAAGAACCAATGACTTCAACTTTGCATGTGTAGGTTACAGAGGTAGCAACCCATACGATGCTGGTATCTTCTACTGTCCATACGTCCCACTCCAGATGGTTCGTGCGGTTGGTGAGAACACCTTCCAGCCCAAGATTGGGTTCAAGACTCGTTACGGAATGGTTGCAAACCCATTCGCACACGACGACGCTTCAGCAGTAATGTCTAGTGGAAATCTAATTGCCGATAAGAACTGTTACTACAGAATCTTCGCAATTACGAATCTCCACGGTAACACTGCTTGATAAGTAGTATATAAGAGATTTGATCAGGGGAGTCCTTTCGGGGACTCCCCTTTTCTTTTATACATACTGTAGGAGAATTTGCTTATGGCATTCACAACTACAGAATCTGATCAAAGTTTTCAGGGTGGTTATACTGGGGCAAATGTAGGGTATACTGGACCTGGTATGCCTGATGTGTCAAGAGTATCGAACCCTAGACAACCAGATAATAATAACTATCTTTCTAGTAACTACTTTCAAATAGAAATTACTAGATTACCAACAGTTACATATTTCTGCCAGTCTGCGAGCATACCGTCATTAACACTCACCCCAGTAGAACAGCCTACTGCATTTGGTTTACGACCTAAGTTTGTTGGGGGACAGTATTCCTTTGAGGATTTGGTAGTTAATTTTATAGTCGATGAGCAAATGAAAAACTGGTATGAGGTATATGAATGGATGAGATCCATCGGAAATATGGAAAAGTATTCTGATACAATTGATCGAACTCAAACTGGCGATTTCTTCTCAGACATAACATTGACAGTAACAAATAGTGCCTATAAACCACAATACTATGTGCGTTTCAAAGACGCATTTCCTATTGGACTATCTTCTCTGGAATTTAATAGTTCATCGACAGAGAACGAACCAATAATCGCCAGTGCTACGTTCTCATACACATCTTATGATATAACAACAATTTAATTGATTTTCTGCTCCTATAGTGTATAATAGTACGAGGAGTTTATATAAAATGACACTTGATGAAATAAGAAAAAAAGTAAGCATAGACCTCCCTATGGACAAGACTGAACTTGACATAGAGTCTATGAAAACGCCACAGTTGCATAACAAGTATCTTATTTTTCACGGAGATGAAAAACTCATCTTGGGAAAGATGCAGTCAGATATCAATGTTCTTAGAAGAGATAAATGGCTTTACTATACAGGAAAGATGAGTCAAGAGCAGTTGGAAGAAAGAAACTGGGAACCTTTTGACCTAAATATATTAAAGACAGACATTGATAGGTTCATGGATTCCGATGAAGATATCATAAGACTCTCCAATAAAATATTGTTACAGAAGGAAAAAGTAAATTACCTAGAGAATGTTATCAAAATTATTAACAATAGACAATGGTCTATTCGTTCGACAATCGACTGGGTACGATTTACAAATGGTTCATGAGTGATATAGAAATACATTCAATAGATTCTGTAAATATTAAAGTTATTTGTGATAGAAGTATTGCAAAAGAACTGAGTGAATTTTTCACATTTACTGTTCCGAACTATAAGTATATACCTGCATATAGAAACAAAATGTGGGATGGTCAAATTAGACTTTACAACATACACACCCAGCAAATATATCATGGACTTAAGGAGTATGTTCTCAAGTTTGCAGCAGAAAGAAACTATACAGTTTCCAGCACTATACCGCCTACAAAAAACTCTGTGACTCGAAAAGATGTATCCTTATATCTAAACGAAAAACTAAAACCAACTGTTGGTACTTCTAGAATCAAAGCACATGATCATCAACTTGATGCTATTGTTCACGCTATCAACAATCAAAGATGCCTACTGCTCTCTCCTACCGGAAGCGGAAAGTCTTTAATAATATACACTCTTATTCGATATTACCAAGAACTTTTAGAGAATGATAGGAAGATATTGATAATTGTACCTACAACTGGACTCGTATCCCAGATGTACAATGATTTTGGAGACTATTCGTCAAAAGACTATTGGAACGTAGAAGATAATTGCCATACAATTTATGCGGGACAAGATAAGAATACAGAAAAAAGAGTTATCATATCCACATGGCAAAGTATATACAAAATGCCTCAAAAGTACTTTGAACAGTTCGGTGCAATATTTGGTGATGAGTGTCACTTATTTAAATCAAAATCTCTTACGACTCTAATGACAAAACTAACTGATTGTCCTTATAGAGTAGGAACAACTGGTACACTAGACGGTACTTTTACCCACAAATTAGTAATAGAAGGGTTGTTTGGTAGAGTATTCAGTGTCACTTCTACAAAAAAACTCATAGATAAAAGTCTTCTTTCTGAACTTCAAATTGAGTGTATAAATCTACAATACCCAATAAAAGATATAGAAGAAATCAAAAGAGCGCCATACCAAGATGAGATTAAATGGATCGTAGGAAACAAAAAAAGAAATGACTTCATAACCAGTCTATGTTGTAAAATAAAGGGTAATACTCTTCTCCTGTTCAATTATGTGGACTCTCACGGTAAACCATTGTTTGAACAGATAAGAGAACAGTGCCCAGATAAGAAAGTGTTTTTCATACATGGGGGTACTGAAACAGAACAGAGAGAATTCATACGAAAGATTATAGACAAGGAAGAGAATGCCATTCTAGTAGCATCATACGGTACATGTTCTACCGGAATTAATATTAAAAATATTCACAATATAATATTCTCTTCACCCTCAAAGTCAGTTGTTCGGGTTTTACAGTCAATAGGACGGGGTTTACGGAAATCTGACAAAAAAGAAATAGTAAAACTATATGACATAAGCGATAATTTACAACATAAAAAGTATGTTAACCACACCATGAAACATTTAGATGAGAGAATTAAGATATATAATAGAGAGAACTTTTCTTTCAAAATGGTTAAAATACGATTATGATAGGAGGCTACGATGAAAACACCCTATAGAATTCTAAAGTTGAGAAGCGGAGAGCAAATTATTGCCCGACTCAGGGGAGAGCAAAGGGGTAAAATAGTAATAGAGAGACCTATGATATTTGTGACAAGAGTAATAATGGACCCATATACTGGTAAGCAAAAAGAACTAACTATTTTAAAGAATTGGTTATCTCATACAAACGAGATTCAGACAAAAATTCCAAAAGACTATATTGCAACTTATTTAATTCCGACCTCAGATGTGATGGAACTTTATTCTTTAGAAAAAGAAAAAGAAGATGTTGATCCGAAAGATCCTAAGATAACAAATCTAACAGAAATGATGAAGGACGATTTAGGTTCCGATATGAAATCCGTAAGCGACATGCTACCAGAAGATTTTGAAGATTTAATTGATATGATGAGAGATGCTATTGATGAAAATCCAGAACTTCTAGAAGACCTAGAAGAAATGGAAAGTAAAAATAGTATTTCTCCTCAGAGTAAAAACTTCATAACTATGAGTATGTTTCTTCCACCAGAGGCACTACTGACTTTAGTTGATGCAGGTCTCATAGACCATGAAGATGTTTTAGATTTAATTGAAACTCTAAACGGCAAGGTAAATAGAAACCTCGACGAAGACGAGTCAAAAATTTCTGATTTAGATACAAGTGATGAAACCGACAGGGAAGATTACGGCACAAAATGGACAGACTGGAGTTCAGATCCTAGAGACTACTTTAAGTAATTACTATGTTCCTTATGTCTGTTGGCACAGATGATTGTAATACAGAAAAACAAAACTGTCAACGCAAATTTTAGATTTTTATCTTTATATTTTTCTTTAATGTATTATAATGGGTAAAACAAAGGGTTTATAATATGAGCAAAAAACCAGCGAATCACTATATTGATAATAAAGAATTCTACCAAGCAATGATTGAGTGGAAACAATTAGTAATTGAAGCAGAAGAAAGCGATGAACCCCGTCCTCCAGTGACTGAATACATCGGTAAGTGTTTCTTGGATATTGCGGAGCATCTTTCTTTTCGACCTAACTTTATCAACTATCCTTATAAGGATGAGATGGTAGGAGATGGTATTGAAAACTGCCTAATGTATGCACATAATTTTGATCCTGAAAAATCAAAGAACCCATTTTCATACTTTACTCAAATCATATACTATGCCTTTTTAAGAAGAATTGAAAAGGAAAAGAAGCAAAATTATGTAAAGTATAAAGCAATGGAACAGTTAGATGATGGAACAATCAAAAATTGGTATACTAAAAATCATTTTGAAGATACATCATCTTCGGTTCCAAATGAGTTGTCATCGAAAGAAATGTTACACAAACATTTTCAATTAAATGATCAAGACATAGAAAAGTTTACTCCAAAGAAAAAGAAGAAGAAGAGAAAAACTAAAGATTCTTCGCTAGAGGACATGTAAGTGAAAATAGCAATAATAAATGATACGCACTTTGGTGCGAGAGGCGACTCTCAATTATTTTTTGATTACTTCATGAAGTTTTTTGATGATGTGTTCTTTCCTTACTTGGAGAAAAATAACATCAAAACAATCATTCATGCGGGTGATTTGATGGATAGACGAAAGTTTGTAAACTTTAATATATTGAACCAAGTACGAACGAAGTTCATGGACAGAATAAATGATCAAGACATAGAATTACATTGTATTCTTGGAAATCATGATGTTTATTATAGAAATACAAATATGATAAATTCAATTCGTGAATTATTCAGCAATGATTTGAATTTATATGAGAAACCAGAGGTTGTAAATTTTGATGGTTTGGATATTGCTTTACTTCCTTGGATAAACAAAGAGAATGAACAGGAGTCTGTTGATTTTATTAAGAATGCCTCTGCACCAATTTTGATTGGACATCTTGAACTTCGTGGTTATGATGTGATGCGTGGTATAAAGTTTGATGGTGGTATGGACGCCAATATATTTGATCGATATGAGAAGGTATTGTCGGGACATTTTCATTGCAGACAGGAAAGTGGAAATGTCCATTACATGGGGACACAATACCAAATTACCTTTGCAGATTTAAATGAAACAAAAGGTTTTCATGTTCTCGATACAGAAACAAGAGAAATTGATTTTGTTGAGAATCCATATAAGATGTTTCATACTCTAAGGTATAACGACAATGACGATAATTTTGATGTTGATGCAGTTGATTGCACAAATTTAAAAGACACATATATTAAGATATTTGTAGAGTCAAAGAAAAACCCATACACATTTGACCGATTTATGGATAAGTTGTATGATAACGGGGTTGCAAAGATTACAATTGTAGAAGATATCATAGATTCTGAGTGGACTAAGGAAGAAATAGTTGACTTGGCTCAAGATACTGTTACACTGATAAATAATGAAATTGATTCTATTGATGAAGTTGAAGATAAAACTCGAATGAAAAAACTTATCAAAGACCTTTATATGGAGAGTTTGTCGCTGTGAATATTTTTGTATTGGATAATAACCCACAAACCGCCGCACGGGATATGTGTGACAAGCATGTTGTAAAAATGATTGTAGAGTCGGCACAAATGCTGTCCACTGCCCATCGTGTTCTTGACGGAACAGAATGGACAGATTATTCAAAGAATGGTCGTCGAATCAAGAGATGGAAGTCCCCACACAATTTGATGGAAGAAATGCTATACAAAGCATCGTTTGTTGGACATCCCTGTACACAGTGGGTAATGGAGAACAACAAAAATTATTACTGGTTAGTGGAACACGCATACGAACTATGTAAGGAATATACTCGACGATACAAGAAGGTACATAAAAGCGAAGATATGATTTCTCTCATTCGTTTTCGTAAACCTAAAAACATTCCAATCGCAGATTCTATCACACCATTCGCACAAGCAATGCCTGATGAGTACAAGAATCCAGATGCAGTAGAAGCATACCGTGCATACTATCTTGGAGAGAAGACTGGGTTTGCAGAATGGAATTATTCAGAAACTCCTAGTTGGTACAAGGAGGCTTTAGTTTGATATTATTCCGAACATTAAGTTGGAAGAACTTTCTTTCAACAGGTAACTATAAGACTACCGTTGATTTTACTCGACATGACAATACACTCATCTCTGGTGAAAATGGTGCGGGTAAGTCAACGATGCTTGACGCACTTACATTTGCTTTGTTTGGAAAATCATTTCGTGGTATCAACATTCCTCAATTACCAAATTCAATCAATGATAAAGATTGTGAGGTAGAGATTACTTTCACAATTGGTAGTGATGAGTATCGTGTATTTCGTAGTTTGAAACCAAAGAAGTTTGAAATATACAAGAACAAGGAAATGTTAGATCAGGATGCAAAGGCAAAAGACTACCAGAAGATTCTTGAAGAACAAATTCTGAAGATGACATATAAGTCATTCTGTCAGGTTGTGATTCTTGGTTCTTCAAATTATGTTCCTTTCATGCAACTAAGTGCCGCAGACAGAAGATTGGTTGTGGAAAATCTTCTCGACATTGATGTGTTCTCTGTTATGAACACTCTTGTTCGTGCAAGACTTCAGATGACAAAAGAATATGTTAAGGATATTGATACAAAGATTGAGATTGCAAAGAGTAAAGTAGACGAAAAGCAAAAACTAATCAACGCTCTTGAAAAGAAGTCGAATGATTCTGTGGACAAGTATCAGCAAGAGATAGATGAATCTCAAAAGCAGATCGAAGAACTTCAGGAAGAAATCGAAAACCAACAAAAGAGTGTAGAGAATATGTTGTCCCAAATAAAAGACAAAGATACGATTCCAAAATCTCTGATCAAACTAGAATCAAATGAAACTCAACTCAAGAATAAGATAAAAACCATTCAGAAGAATGTTAAGTTTTATCAGGAGAATGATACATGCCCTTCATGTAAGCAGGACATACAGGAACATCACAAAGAAAGTGTCTTTGCAGAGAATAGTAAAGAACAAGAGTGTATTGAGAATGAACTAAATGAACTTCTTAAAAATATAAAAGATACAGAAAAAAGAATGGGAGAGATAAATACCATTCTAAACACTGTACAGAATATCGAAAAACAAATTTATACAAAACAGAATGAAATCAGTGCTTCAAATCAATACATTGACAAGATGCAGAGGAACATTGATTCTGTTTTGACTGAGGGTACAGAAGTCCAAGAAACAAAAGACGAACTCAATCAGTTGATTGGTGAAGGAAAGAACCATGTCGAGAGAAGAAAAGAACTTGTCGAAGACAAACATTATCTTGCTATTGCTTCTACTCTTCTGAAGGACAGTGGAATCAAGGCAAAGATTATTAAGCATTACTTGCCAATTATGAACAAGTTAATCAACAAGTATCTTTCCGACATGGATTTCTTCTGTCAGTTTAATCTTGACGAAAACTTCAACGAGACAATCAAGAGTCGCCATCGTGATGAGTTTTCTTACCACAGTTTCAGTGAAGGTGAACGATTGCGTATCGACCTATCTTTGCTTCTCGCATGGCGTGAGATTGCACGACTAAAGAATAGTGTAAACTGTAACCTGTTGATTCTTGATGAAGTATTTGATTCAAGTCTTGACGCCGTTGGTACAGAAGAGTTCTTAAAACTCTTGACATCCTTCGGAAGCCGTGCTAATATATTTGTAATAAGTCATAAGTCTGATACGATGACGGACAAATTCCAGAATCATATCGTCTTTGAAAAGAAGAATAACTTCAGTAGAATAAAATGATAAAAACAAAACCTTATTATGAGCGTAACGAGCATGTGATAAACTCACATGTGAATTGTAACTTTGAAGACTTACTTGAGATGACACCCGACGAGTTTCGTGAGTGGGTGATTGAAATGCGTAAGGTAGTGAAGGATGCATGGGACACCTATGGTTGTCCTCCACGCACGGGTAAGGACGAACAGGACATCATCGACGCATTCAACAAGATTGCAGAGTATCCCGTTCATCAGTTTACACATACCGATGAATTGTCCGACATGGATGACGATGTAATTATTAACAAGTCTCGTATGGCAGTTGAAGTAGACCAGTGGTTCTCAAATATGTTTATGACGAGAATCAACTACACTGAAAAAGACAACGGATATTCCATCTATGATTTGGTTGCAGATGATAATCGCCTTGATCAAGTTGTGAAGGGTGCAATGCGTCACCTTCGTCGTGATTCTTTTTATACACACGCACTCTCTGCTATTAAGAGAAGCAAGAAGTATGCAGTCGTATCGGTTGATAGCGGTGACGAATGGATGGAAACATTCTTTAACAACCAAGCAATCTTCAAAGGACATGACTTTCTACTCGAACAAATTAAGATTCGAGAGGGTGCAAACTCTGGTTACTTTCAGTTAGAGCAGGATGATGTTCTACAACTCACGAAGGAACAGGTAGAGAAGTGGAGAGACAAGATGTCATATCGACACCACTCTACTTTTGATATCAATGACATGCCAGATGATAAGGTGTATGCTATTCGCATATATAAGCAAGGAAGAAAAGTTTTTCCTGCGGGATTTAAATCATTTAGAATTGGGTATATTCAACCCGCAGTGAATTTCCCTCCAATGACGGCGAAGTATCTTTATGAACGATTCACAGAAAATATCAAAGAACAAGAAAGAATTGTCATCTACGATCCGTCTAGCGGGTGGGGTGGTCGCATACTTGGTGCTATGGGTGTTCGGGATGATCGCCGGATTCACTATGTTGGGACTGACCCTAATCCTGATAATCATTACCACGATGGTTCTGGCAGTAAGTATGAGTCTCTCGCTGATTTTTACAATACCAAAACTTATCGTGGAAATCCATTCTTTTCCGAAACAAATACTTTCCATCAATTCATGGAAGGATCGGAAGAAATTGGCAAACACCCAGATTTCCAACAGTATCGAGGATGCACAGACCTCATTTTTACTTCACCACCTTACTTCAACAGAGAGGCATATTCGGAGGACGAGAACCAATCTTACAAAAAGTATGGATCGTCGTATGCGTCATGGCGGGACGGATTCCTCCGACCAACATTAGAGACATGTGTTGAGTGGTTAAGAAACGACCGATATTTATTGTGGAATGTGGCAGATGTTCTTGTGAGTGGGAAATATCTTCCAATCGAACAGGACAGTATTGACATCCTCGAATCATGTGGTATGATATATGAATACACAATGAAGATGGCACTGGAAGGAATGCCGGGACAAAATAGAGTAGGTGAAGACGGAAAGCCTAAATGTAAGAATTTCTGTCAAATCAGCGGAAAATATTTAAAATACGAACCAGTGTTCGTCTTTAGAAAACCATAAAGGAATAAAAAATATGGCATGTAAATGTGGAAAGAATAAAGATTGTAAGTGTAGTGAACTTCTATACATCACTAATCCAAATTGTGGTTGGTGTAAGAAAGCAGATCCGGTTGTAGAAGAAATGGTAAAGAAGGGACACAAGATTACGACTCTTGACCTAACTGATCCAAAAGACGCAAAGAGAGCAAATGAGGTAAAGGCAAAGCATGGCGCACAGTGCGGAACTCCTCTCTTTATTGACGGTAAGAGTGGTAATATGGTTTGTGGTTTTAGACAGGATGTTCTAGAGAACTGGGCAAAGGGAGAAGAGATTCCTGCACCCCCTCCTCGTCCACAGCAACCACAGCAAAACCCAGGTCAACAACAGCAAATGGGTCCAAAACTTACTAAGTTTGAATATATTTGGACTGATGGACACACTCCAAAGAATATTAGAAGTAAAACTAAGTATATGATTTGGGATAGGAGTAAGATCAAGTCACCAAAGGATTTTGTAAATTCAGTTCCAGAATGGTCATATGACGGTTCAAGCACAAATCAAGCGGAAACAGGCGAGAGCGATTGTGTTCTCAAACCCGTAAAGATTGTACCAAACCCGCTAGAATCTGGTAGAACTCAGTCCTTTGTTGTTCTATGCGAAGTTCTAAATCCAGATGATACACCACATGAAACAAATACAAGAGCAAAACTAGTAGATAGAATCAAAGAGACTAAACTAGATGATATGTGGTTTGCCGTTGAGCAAGAAATTACATTGATGGACCCTGTAAAGAATAAACCTATTGGATGGTCTGAATACGCAAGCGAAACTCCTCCACCACAAGGTGAGTATTATTGCGGAGTAGGATCGAGTGTTGCTGTTGGACGAGATTTGATCGAATCTCATGCCATGGTTTGCAACAATGCAGGAATTCGTATTTCGGGAACAAATGCAGAAGTGATGCTATCTCAGTGGGAGTATCAGACAGAACCAAGTCCTGCAATTGAGTCTGCCGATAATCTAATTATCTCTAGATATTTCCTACAAAGACTTTCAGAGAGAATGGGTATTCAAATCTCATACAGTCCAAAACCAGTAGAAGGTGATTGGAACGGTTCTGGCGCTCATATCAACTTCTCCACGAAGCATATGAGAACAAACGGAGATATGGATTATATGAATCTAATCTGCTCTGGTATGGCGAAGTATCACGATAAAGCAATCGAAGCATATGGTACGGATAACGAAAAACGACTTACAGGTGAACATGAAACTTCATCACTACATAAGTTTACTTGGGGTTCTTTGGATAGAACTGCATCCATTCGCATTCCTCTCTACACAGTCAGGAATGATGGTAAGGGATATCTAGAAGACAGAAGACCTTCCGCGAATGTTGATCCATATGAAGCGTTTTCGTATCTTGTGGGTGTCGCTAATAATATTAATGAAGAATTGTTCATTGCTACATAAATTGTCAATTGGAGGTAATTGTGGCTAGGAAAAAGAAAATCAAAAAAGAGAATGTCTCAGGACTTTCTGATAAGTCAAACCTTTCTTATGAGAAGTATCTGAAACAAGCATTAAGTTTGATTTCACCAAACATTTCGATTCGAGTTTATAAACTTGCACCGAAGAATGATTACCCTTGTTTTGAAAGGGGCAAAGACCTTCGTGTTCAGATTTACTGGAACAAAGAATCAAAGTACGAGTTTATCGTAGAAGAATTATTTTTTCACCAGTCCAATCGAAATCAAGAAGACAGAGATTATATGCGTCAATGGGCAGACTTGAAGATTAAAATGTTCAAAGATGCAATCATTAAACCAAAGAAAAAGACAACCAAGAAGGTTACTCGTAAGAAGAAAACCAAAGTTGGTTCTACTCAAGATGTGTTTGAAAAGATGAAAACCAAATGACCGATATAACGAGATTTGTCGGGGAATTTGAAATCAGAAACTCTTCTGGAACGGAAAGAGTTTATGAAGAAGGTGATGCAGTGGAGTTTCAGGGCGCACAGTATATCGCAACTCGAAGAACTTCGGGTTATTCTCCACTGCATCCAGAGTCTAGGTCGGGTTGGAGAAAACTAACTTCAACTCGATCTATGAATTTTACAAATAGTGATAATGAACCAGAGGTTGCCTATGATGGTGATCATTGGTTTGATTCTTCCAATGGTAAATTGTTCATTTACATAGAAGATAAAGATACTAAACAATGGATAGAACTGTGATTCTACTAGACAACAATCAATTAGTTATAGCAAATTTATTTCAATCAATAAAGTATGATCCAAATATCAATGAAGATATGGTACGGACTCTTATGCTGAACACATATAGAATGTACAGATCAAAATTTCAAGATAAGTACGGTGAACTTGTTATTTGCCATGATGGAGGTAGATATTGGAGAAAGGATATCTTCCCACAATACAAAGCAAGCAGAAGCAAAAATCAAAAGGCTTCTGATGTGGATTGGGACAGAATCCATGAGGTGATGAATATGATTCACCAAGAAGTGGTTGAAAATTTCCCATACAAAAATCTTAAGATCCGAACAGTAGAAGCGGATGATATTATTGCAATTTTGTGCGAGAAGTACCATTCAGATGAAAATATCGTAATTGTTTCAAACGACAAAGATTTTCAACAACTTCAAAGATATCCTAATGTTTCGCAATACAGTCCAACAAAGAAGCAATTTCTAAAGTGCGAAAATCCAGAAGAATTCTTGACATATCATATTCTAAAGGGAGATTCTTCGGACGGAATTCCAAACATTCTTTCAGAAGATGATGTGTTTGTAGATCCAGATAAGAGACAGAAACCATGCGGAGACAAAAGAATTTCTGAAATGAAAGAAAACCTTACCGAATGGACTTGTACAGATAACTGGGAACGAAATCAAAAATTGATTGATTTCAATATGATTCCTGATAGTATTAGAGAACTGGTATTAGAAGAGTTTGAAAAAGAACCTATTGGAAATAGAAGTAATATTTTAAATTACTTCATAGATAAGAAACTAAAAAACTTAATGGTCAATATAGAGGAGTTTTAGAAAGTGGCCCGCAAAAAAAATAAAGGTAACAATAAGAATTACAACGAGAACGAAGATTACCAAGACATCAGCCGTAATGGTAATAGAAAACAACATCGGAAAAATCAAAGGCGAAATGAAAAGAAATATCTAAAGGATGTGGTTCGCGGTGATATTGATTCTGAAGATTATCAAGATTATATGGAAGCAGGTTGGTAAAACACTTGCAATTGATTTGAACATGGTGTATAATGAATACACTGTCTAGTTATGGAGATTATATTATGACAACACAAACCGCTATTTCTCTTTCGCAGAGAACTCTTGATGTACTCAAGAATTTTTCGACAATCAACTCAAACATTCTAGTGAAGCCTGGTAACAAACTAGTTACAATTTCACCAGTTAAGAATGTCATGTCGGAGGCAACTGTCGAAGAAGATTTTGACACAGAATTTGGTATCTGGGACTTGAGTAAGTTTCTTGGTACTGTTTCTTTGTTTACCAATCCTGAGTTTGAATTTCACGAAAAGTTCGTTGTGATTCGAGATGAGAAGAAGAAGTCAGAAGTAACATATCATTATTCTGAACCCCGTCTTCTCACAACCGTAAACAAGGAAATTAACATGCCAGAGTCTGTGATTGATTGCACAATCACACAGGATATCCTGAATGATATTCTTAAGGCATCTTCTGTATTGCAAGTCAATGACATTGCGATTCGATCTAATGGTGAATCACTTGAGATTGTTGCACTAGATAAAGCAGATGCAACCTCTAACAATTATTCCATTGAACTCGGTCAAGTTCCAACCGATTCTGATTTTACATTCTACTTCAAAGCAGAAAATCTAAAGATGCTGCCTGGAGATTATGACGTTAAGATTACCGATAAGGTGATTAGTCAGTTTAAGAAAGTAAACGATGAGTTGACTTATTGGATTGCTCTTGAATCCGATTCTAAGTATGGAGAGTGATTAGATGTCCAAATCAGAATATCTTTGGGTTGAAAAGTATCGCCCAAAGACAATCGACGAGTGTATTCTACCAGAATCTATCAAGTCTACCTTTCATAGTATGGTAGATTCTGGAGAATCACAAAATCTTCTCTTGTCGGGGAGTGCGGGTTGCGGTAAAACAACTATTGCAAAAGCCCTTTGTAATGAGTTGGACACCGACAACATTATTATTAACTGTTCTGAAGACGGTAACATCGATACCCTCAGAACGAAAATTCGTAATTTCGCTAGTACAGTTTCATTGTCT
>Ga0098038_1000013_pt1 | contig 79143 bp, 67 predicted proteins | sample 5B_taG_FD_75051 | JGI IMG/M metagenome (GOLD analysis project Ga0098038, IMG submission 75051) | Marine viral communities from the Subarctic Pacific Ocean - 5B_ETSP_OMZ_AT15132_CsCl metaG | ecosystem: Environmental > Aquatic > Marine > Oceanic | place: Pacific Ocean | collected 2015-01-08 | reverse complement strand
CTATAACCAAATGTTACTGGTGTACCTTGTATAATATTATGTGATAGGGTTGAGTCGGTATCTTGTTTAAGTAGTTTAGCAATTTTATTATGAATTGTAAGGAGTGCTGTTACCATTTCTTTTCTGATTGGATCTTGTGAATCCACTGCTTCCACATGAGTAACTACTCTATACCACCCGAAAATATTATCTAACTTGAAGGAATTTTCTAAATTGTTCTCTACCCAAATAAAAGGATTTTTAGATGTACGAACAGTTCTTTTTCTATTTAAGAATGAAGTTTTTGTGTAGAACCAGTTCTTAGTATCTCGATTGATTGTGATGTGAACATCATCATTACTTTTCTTAAAGTTTTGGAAACCTGCTCTTTTTTCTTTTCTAAATCTAAATAATGAAAGTTTTAGTTTATTTCCTGGTAACTCAGATAATACAAGAGTTACCCTATTAACCATATTATGAGTTAACTTATTAAATGCCTTTTCATTCCACTCTTTCTCATTCATCTGACATTTTTCAGATTTTTTATAATATAATAAAGAATTATCGGGTACTTGTGTAGACTTAAACAAGTCAACCCCTTCTTTACTTTTCTTTACTAATGAATTGTTAAAGGTTATCCACTCTGGACTTACGTCACTTACTATATCCTCATTTTTGACTCTATAACCATCAATAGGCATATAGTTATGGTATTCTGTTGAACACAGATTTTCCCATGAATACCTTAATATAACTTTTTCATTATCTTTCATACTACAAAGATACTAAAAAAAATTAATAATTCATAATTAAAAGTTCTTCTCCTTTGGATTGTTTTTTACCTGACTTGGCTCCGGCCGCTTTTGCGAACTCTCTTCGTTCCCATTTGTAGTTTGTTTGTGGGAACCATGTATGTAATAGTTCAAAATCATAATAACTTAATGAAAACTTTCCTTCCATTTTATGTAAAGTTTTTGCAACTCTTTCATGGTCTGCTCGATCGAAATCATGATTAGAATAATAATCTTCTGTTTTCCAGTATGGTGGGTCTAAGTAAACATAAGTTGTTGGTGAGTCATACTTTTCAACAACTTTTTGAAAGTCCATATTCTCCACAAATGTTATCATTTCAAATAATTTGGTCCATTTAGGATTTGATAGTTTATCTCTAAATGTGTCAAACTTAGATTTGTATTTACCCTTGAGATCGATAAAAGATGCACCGTCTGGATTGGTTCCACTCCAGACCTGTGTTAATACATAAGCGTACTTAACAGCTATTGGCACATCCCCATCATCATTCATTTCTAAATCATTTGAAAATATTTCTTTCTGATACTCATAAAATCTATCCTTTTCTTGTGCTGGGATATTTTGCATGTATTGTAACATTTCTTTATGTTTTTTAGAAATACATTTGAAGAAATTTGTATTTAATGGATTAAAGTCATTATATACAACTGTCTTTAGATTCATTAAGGAATCTGGATTCATCTTAAAAAAGACCCAGTACATTCCTCCAAACGGTTCCACGTAAGTTTCAATATCTGAAGGAATATAACCTGCAATCCATTTACCTATTCTACTTTTTCCACCTATATAACTTAGACACATACTTACAGATTTTCTTTTTCGTTAAAATATTTTTCTAGTTTTGACATTTTATCTTCAGCTTCTGATAATTTACTTAAAGCCTTCATTGCCTCCTCCACTTGTTGTGGGTGTTCTCCAATACCTACACTATTTTCCATATAGTTATTAAGAGTAAAAAGAGCCTCAGTTTTTTCAGCTCCACATTGTGCCATTAAGGCATCGTACATTAATTTTTTTCCTTTCATTTTAAGATATTATTTCGTCGATTGGACTTTCAGCGACACTTGTTATTTTCCATTCATAAGTACACCCTTCATATAACTTAACTGTTTTAACTTCAGCCTCTGTTATAGACATAGCGTCTACTAATTTTTGTCTGGTTGTTGTTTTTACTTTGTTTGTTTCTACATCCACAAACTTTTCTTTTACTTTTACCAAGTAGTATTTAGATTCTTCCATTTATTTAATTTTTTAATACTTAATATTATTAAAATTTTCAGAGAGTTTCAACTCCTCTAAAAGTTTTCTTTCTTGTTCATTAATTTTTTCTGGTACAATTAGTTTTAATATTACTATAAGATTACCAACACCACACTCGTTATGTAATCCTTTACCTTTTACTCTTAATCTATCAAAAGGTTTTGAGTTTGGTTCTATATTAACCTTTATTAACCCTTTAAGGGTCTCGACTTCAATTGAAGTTCCCAGAATTAAATCTGGAAATGTAAGTGGAGTCTCTATTATTAAATTATTACCTTCTCTTTGGAATTTTGGGTGTGGAACTTCGTTTATTACAATATATAAATTACCCATTCCTCCTACATCCTCATTACCGAAACCAGCATAAAATATTCTTTCTCCATTTTTTACACCTTTTGGTATATCAAATTCTATCTGTTGTTCTACTATTTTATGTACATTTATTCTTCCCTGTCCTTGACATTGACTGCACTTAGTTTGAAAAGGACCCATCAAATTTACCACCCCTCTTCCATTACATGATCTACAGGTTTGTGGTGGTCTATCTCTATCAAAAATTCTCCTTTTATATCTAATGGTTTTTGTCATTCCATTATCAATATCTATTAGAGTGACTCGAATATTAGCGTTAAGGTCTTGTCCAGGTCTATAATTCCTTGATGTGGCACCTCCTGAGTTAAAAAATTGGTCAAAAATATCACTAGTGTTCATATTTCCATCTGAAAAATTAGAAAATGGATTATTTAACTTATTATTGTACTGCTGTCTCTTATTTTCATCTCCTAAAGTACCGTAGGCCTCCGCAACTTCTTTGAACTTATTTTCATCTCCTCCCCTATCTGGGTGATGTTCTTTGGATAGTTTCCTATAGGCCTTCTTAATTTCATCCGTTGTTGAATCCTTTGTAACACCAAGAATATCGTAATAATTGTTCATTTTTATCTTAATTAATTTATATTTATATAATATGAAAACATATTGTATAATAATAACAAAAAATAGAAGAAAAAAGAAGCTTGTTTTTGAGACTAATGTTAAAAAGAACGCGACTCAGCGTTTTAACACATTAGTACGCAACAATAAAGTCTTATTTCCTGTTAAGTTTATAAGTAATAAAACTCCCATAGATGTAAACTTTGAAATCCTTCTTTTGAAGCGAAGAAGTTCTGATTCAGAACAAAGTATCTTGTTAAGAGACGGGTTTGGGCGAACTAAAGAACCCGTGTTTAGTGATGATAATGAATGGGTTCTATTAAAACATCGTCCTTACTACTATGAAGAAAACTTTAAGGTGTATGGAGAAAGTGAAAGATTTACACTTATAGATTTAATTTCAAAAGTTATTAACCCTTCTCTAAATTCTAATAAAAAAGAAACTGGTCATATATATAGATTTCAAAATAAACTATGTGTTGAGGTTGGTAGGGATATTAATTTAGTTGTTACTAAAAATAAGTTGGATTCTATTCGTCTTTATGAAAGGATAAAAGAATTATTTATGAAAAAGAAAAAAATAAATGTTCTTTTTTCTGGTGAGGTACCTAGAGACAAAAGAAGTGGTTTGTATACTAAGTTAGGTAGTGTTCTTAAAATAAGTAGAGATTACTTATGGAGAGGTATGACTCGTTAATTTAACCCAATTCGAAAAGTCAAAGTTTTTTCATCTAAATCTTTAATTGTTATTGTTTGAAATATTCCTTCTTCTTGATTTTCATTATATATTCTTTGGAGTGCCTCTGTTATTATTTTATCAAAAATGGTTTTGAACTCTATAATGTCTAGGACGGGATCACCTTCATTAATAAATTTTTCTACGGATAGTTTTTCGACTCTTTCTAGAATTGCTGGAATATATTTTTGGAGATTTTTAGTTAAAGTTTCCTCTAATTGTCTCTCCATTTTATCTAGATATTGTTGGACTGTCATGTATTCTTAAATATTCTGAATAGTTAATATATTGATTTTTTGTTCTAACCCATCTACTAAACCCTTAACTACTTCATTATAGTTTTGTTTTTTTAACTCTTTATAAGTTAGAGTTGTATTAAAGGTGTGTTTAATGTTATTTTTTTTACCCTCGATTATTATATTTATTCCTTCAGGTAAATGTTTTTGTTTTATTCTATGTGTAAAGGTAGTCATTTATTTTTTTATTACAAAGTTAAATTCTATATCTTTTATAGTTATATTAAATTCATCAATAAAATCTTTCTGGTTGATAATATTTAATTCCTGTAGTTCTTTCTGAAGTTTTTTATGCACCAAGGATGGTAAATCAACTCTAATAGTGACATTAGATTGTTTAACTTCGGTTTCAAAAAACTCTACTATTTTTCCAATAGACTCGATATCCATTTCTTCATTGTTCTAAATAACCCATTACTCTGTTCTTTTTCTTCTTTTACCTCTTGCTTTTTTTCTTTAGGGTTGTTAATTTCTTCTATTATTTTTTTACCCAGTCCATTCTTTATTTCATCAATAAATTTTTTCTTGTGGTTATTTATACTCTTATCTATAGAAATTTTTTCATTTTCTAATATTCGTATATTACGTTCAATATTGTTCATTTGTTATAATTATGCAAAAAAAATGAGAGAATAAATGTTATATCTCTCATTTTACAAACCAAAAAATAATATTACTATTCTGAAGGGTTAGATCTTTCAAAATACTCTTGCAAAGTATGTATTAACCACACACATCCTGATGTAAATACACCATATAATAGACCCGTTAGAGGAATAAACCACAGGTTTTCTTCAAATGTGACTATCTTATCAACTGGATTCTTTACGAACCAACCTAGAATTGCTCCAACCCAGAATGAGGAACACATCATACAAGATAATAATTCATCTATCCATGTTGATTTTGATTTTAACCATGTTCTTGGGGTGTTAAATATACTCCCGTATACAACTATGTTTGTTAGCCCATAAGCTAATAATATATAAATTAAACTACTACTCATTTTCTTTCTCTATTAATCCTATTTCTTCTTTTATTTCTATTTCAAGATTTTCTAAATCTGTTATTGTGTTTGTCTTAAAGACTTTCTTAAGTTCATCTACCTTCTTCTTAAATAAATCCTCTTTTCTTTCCCTATCTAAATTCTCATTTATAACATCTTCAAAAAAATCAAGTACTATATCTACATCTACATTTTTATTTTCACCATAAAAATGATATGTTACTCTTCCATTTTCATCTGCCTCTCCTTTATGCATTTTAATGGGTAAATTCTTTTTTTCTAAAACAACCCATTTAGGATAAAACGCCCCACTAACTAAAACTAAGTTTTCACTAAACTTAATTTCTTTTAGATATGGTAATAATGTCGATACTCTTTCTTTAACACTCATAATTAAATTGTAATTCCGTTAAATATACATAACATAATATATGATAATGATATTCCTAATAAAAAACTTTTTTTATCAGACATAACCCAAGGAGAGGGTTGATCAGTAACCAATAGATTGACTAGAAATAAGGTTATTTCTTTAATCACATTAAATACTGATAACCACAAGCATAAAATTAATAGTTTATTTAATAAGATTAGTCCCATTGTTTTCTAACTTCGTTTATTTCAATTCTAAATGTTTGAGCCATTGTCTTAAGTTCTTGTAGGTTTTTTCTAACTCTAACTGCAGCTGCTTTATTATTTTTTGTGTAGACTTTAGTAACATCGTCTTCCATCTCTTCTATTAATTTTTTTATTTCAAAATATGTATTCATTTTAATTATCTTTTTTCTGTTTTATTATTTTCTGCAACTCCTGTCATGTAGGAACTCCATAATTGTAAAGAACTTAAGTTTTTTGTTTGTTTATCCAAAAGTTCCAAAACTTTATTAACTCTTTCGTCAGTAGAAATATTAGATTCTCTATTAAGTAACTCTTCTAATTCAAATTCTAATTTTTCTTTTTGTGAAAGTAATTCTAATTCTACTACTCGCATAATTCTCATAACTGTATATTTTTGTTAAAAATTATAATAAAAAACCTTATAAATAAAGCCTATTTCAAGCTTTTTTCAAAAATTTGGTATACTTCTAAAAGAATGTCTAATTCACTCCTAGTTCGTGTACCTTCAAAACTAAAACATTTCCCCCAAAACCATTTAATTTTAATTTCTGTATTCTTTTTTTCTTTTTCAGGTTCATTATAATATGATTCTATTGTAAATTGAAGAAAGTAGTCTTCTAATTCTTTAGTTGAGTTTATTTCAATTCCTTCCTTATAGAAATTATCGATATTTTTTTCCCAGGACCACATAAAGTGTTCTTTTATTTTTTTTTCTGTGTTAATATGGTCATCTCCTAAATAAGTATGAAATACCGTATCAAACAAAGAAAAAACAAAATCATAGTAAAGTTCAACTTTTTCTGGTATGATCCCATAAGCTTTATAAGCTAGCTTTACATGCTCATCACTTAGAGGAGTACTAACATACTTAAAAAAATCTCTAGGATTTATCATTGGTTCCCTTTTATCACTCATATTAAATAAATATAATGTTGGAACCTCCTAAGTAAACGAAAAAATTATGATGTTTTAATTGTGAATGGGTCCGCCCCTTTATTGGGTTTGAAGCTAGAGTCAAATACCACCCCTCCTCTGGTTATATTATTCTTATGAACAACATTAGTTGTTTTTTCTGATGAAGAATGTCTTTTTGGATTTAATGAAGGGTATTTCTTTGATGCGTTTTTTCTCATTTTACCCTTTTTCATTTGTTTAGTAAATTCCTTACCAACTTTAATACTTTGTTTACCCTTATGTGTTTTTAATTGAGTACCTTGGGTCATAAAATTGTCTTTTACTTTTAACTTACTACCCTCATCGTTAGTGTTTGGTATTTTTGAAGGGTTTGGTCCTTTGAATACTTTTGGATAATGATAATCAATATTATTTGTTATAGTTTTTTCATAACCTATATCTGTAGTGAATAGTGGTGCAAAAGTGGCTTCCCCTGTATTTGGTGCTTTACTTTTTTTACCTAGACCTTGATTCGGAGACCCTTTATGGGTAAAATCAGTGAAATCTAATGATTCCTCAGTGATTAATTTAACTATCCTTGATAATTGTTGTTCGGTTAAAACTATTCTTCTTAGACCCATTTTTATCTAAACTTATCATGCTTCTTGTTAATATCATAGTTAAATAATTGTTTCATTCTAACCATTTGTTCGGTAAGTTTGTTAGGATTTTTTGAGTTTATTATAATTACTTGTCCTCCATTAGAATTAATAAAACTTTCATATATACACTCTTTAATTTGTTTCCCATTAGTAACCTTAAATTTTTGTCCATTCTTCTTTAACGACTCTGGTATAAGTTTTAAGATTTGTTCCCCTGTATCTATTATATGTTCATCTAATTGTACTATTGGTTTTGAACTAGTTGTTACCGTGTCAGGAGTATATCTTCTATCATTGTTAGCCATTCTCATACCCATTGCCTCTTTTTTTGCTCTTCTTTTGGCCGCTTTAGATAACATCTCCCCAGCTGTGTTTGCTCCTCCTTCAGAATTTTTCGTCATAACATTAGAGACCGCACCTCCTGGTCCGACTCTATCCAGTTCTCCTCCCTTAACAGCATTACCAGTCTCTGGTGAACCTTTTAAGTATTTCTCATGTCTTTCTTTAGTTTCATCTGATAAAGGTTGGTCATACTTCAAACCTGATTGTCCTGAACTATAATAAACATCTTCTATAAATTCATCTTGTGTCGTAGTATTACGGTACATTGGTGGTGCAATATCCATTCCACTATCATCTTTCATAAATTTTTTGATTTTTTCTGCCGCTAATTTAATACCTTCTGCATTATGGTCTCCACTTTCCGCATGCATTTTTTGAAAAGTTTTGTACCCCCCTTGAGGATCCTTAAAAGCTTTTTGTTCACTTACTATCTTAAGTTGTTTTTTTATATTGTCTTCAAGATTTTTACCCTGAGTTTTCGGATTGTTAATTTTATTTTTCATAGTATTTTCTAATATTGCTTTATCAACCTCCTGTTGAGTTAGTTCATTATTATAATATAAATATCTGTTACTTTCAGATATTCTTCTTCCAATGTTATAATGTTTACCTCTTGGTGTTTTTATTTTTTGAGTTCTTACTAAATCTTTAGCAATTTTTCTCTTTCTTCTACCAAGTGGGGTAAGTTTTGCTTTCTTAGATTTCTTTTTTCTTTTTCTTTTAACGGGTTCAAAGAAATCTAGAGCGTTTATATCTCCCTGATTACAATACGGAAAAGTTCTACATTTATCTTTTACTTTTACATACTTAGCCCCTGGTCCTCCATACTTTGGGAAATCTTTACTAAAGGCTCTCCAATTTTTTTCATTTTTCGCCCAAACTTGTGGTTGTACATATTGTCCAGCATCTCCCGAAGTTGTTTGTTCATCAACAAGATAATCCTCATTAATTGATGTAGCGCTAAAAGCGTTTATCATATCTTGTTTTACAACATCCTCCATTATGACGATACATTTTTAATATAGTTTGTCCAGAAACTTCTTCTAATCCAAAGTGCTTTATATAATTGTACAATGGCGTTTCTTGCGATTTTTACTGTAGCGTCCTCAAACTTTTTTCCCTTAAAAGATTTTTCTATCATATTATCAATTTTCTTTTCTAATTTGGATTCGTAGTCTTTTAATTCTTTTCTAGCTAAAACTCCAATTCTTTTTTCATCCGCGTCAGTGAGTGCTTCTTTAATTATACGACCATGTTTAGCTGCATAAATAGATTTTTCAATTAAACTAATAAGTTCAGACTCTTTTATTTTCATTCCTTGGTTTAAGGTTTGTTCTTTAATTTTTCTTTTAATTGGTTCTGCCGATAATGATGTGACATAAGCACCTGATGAAGCTGCGGTAGTTTGTTCTTTTTTTCTTTTATTCTTTTTTTCTGGAACACACTTACCTCCTATTGGACACCAGTACATTCCAACACCACATTCTTCTTCTTCAAGTTTTTTTCTTATTGTTTCTCTTAAGTTCATATTACAGTCTTTTTTGTTGTTGGTAGAATTTACGTCTACCTGATCTATTAAGAAGTACAGTAAAGTCTCTTCTAGCTTCCCCTAAATCTAAATCATTTTCATGGTCTAAATTTTTCACTAAACTATGTAAAAAATCGACAAGGTCCGAATTAAGACTAGATAAATAATCTACTCTAGAATGTAAATTATTTATTTCGTGCATCATTAATGTTGTTTGTTCATCTTGTTGATCATAAACGATATCTACATCCTCTACTTCGGGTGCACGAGATTTTTTAACTCTTCTCTCTATGAGTTGTTGTCGTATAGATTTTTTAATGGGATCCATAATTTATTTCATTTATATATAAATATACGGAAATAAAGATAATTACTTAATATTTGAAACTACCCATGAGGATGTGACTATAGTGGCAGCGCCTAAAAAAAAGTGTACCGCTGGTTTTTGATACCACTTAGGTTCTAGTTCCTTGGTAAGGTCTATGTAAAGGTTAACTCTTTGATTTAATAATTTAACATTTTCTTCCAAATACATTATTTGTAAGCTGTCTTGTTTATGTAATGTTTTGTAGTTTAATAATTGAGTATTGAGTAATTTGATTTCTATTTTATTTAGACTATCTGTTTGCTCATACACTTGGAATAGTGAATCCATTTTTACTACTTCCTTATCGGTAAAAATATGGTTTTGGGCTTGTGCTGGTATCGCCATGGTTAACATAATGGACACAACAAATGTCCATATTAGAAATTCGTAATAGTTTATTTTTTTCATTTAATTATTTTTTAGAACAACATTCTTTTTTTTCTTTAGTGTCACACTTTTCTGTAGTTTTTGTCACACCACAACTTGCTAACAAAATTAAAATTAGTAATGAAGATGTAATTATTTTTTTCATTTATTTAGTTTTTATAAATTTTTTACCGTTTTTAATATAAAAACCATACGGTAAAGATTCATAGTTAGGCCACTCTCTACCTAACATATCATATAATCTATTATCAGTGATTGTTTGTACTTCCACCTCTTCTATCGAAGTTGTTGTATTACAGTTACCTGGATTTATTCCATAGTAATTTAATGTGTTTGATATAATTGTATAATCTATTGGCCAAATATCTTGTAGTACAATATCACCATCTGGATTAATTAGAACGTTAGATGGAAAGGCCGCAATTCCCCAATCGAGAGTTAATTGTTCTGCTCCACATACATAAGGTACGTCATGTCCTGCTCCGTATTGGGTTAGGAAATCCTGACATTGTGCATTTGTTCCCTGATACTCTACCTCTAATAAAAAAATATCACCATTATTACAACCAAAATCTTCATAAGCCTGTCCAAAATCTGGCGCTAAAGTCATACAAGGTCCACACCAATAAGCACCAAAATTAATAAGTACCCATTGTCCACTATCAAGAATTGAGAATAGATTAATGGTATTACCGTTAAAATCTGTTACGGTAAAATCAATTGCTGTAGTAAGATTCGTTTGTGAATGGAGATTAGTGTTAATCCCAAAGATGAGAACTAGAATTATTAGAATATTTTTCATTTAATTATTTTTAATTTTTAATTTAATTTTGTAATACAAAAATATAAAAAATAAATGTATTCTCCAAATATTATTTAAGTCTATTTTTAAGAGATGAAGTGGCTTGTGAAGCTGTTTTCTTTTTAACTACAGGTTTTTTCTTCTTTATTTCACTTAACTCCTTATCAGTAGTTGCAATTTTTTCTTTTGTGAGTTTCTTTTCTTCTTTTATTTGTTGTATTTTCTTTTCTACTTCTTTAGTCTTTTTTTCGTTAGTTTTTATATTTTTTTTAATCCTTCTAACTTTCTTATTAGAGTTAGCGTTCATAAACCAAATTAAACCAAAGATAAATCCAACTACCGCAACTATAAATTTCCAAAACTTTTTAATAAACTCCATAATTATACATTTAGTGCGTCTTCTATGTCCGTATCAAATTCTTCATCGTCCATATTAATATCATCTCCAGGTTCTGTAACTGGATCTTCGAAATCGGCCTCCTCCTGGTCATATTCCTCCATGTCCTCAAATTCAGCTGATGTTTCCTCCGACCATTTCTTAGCCCAACCATCATAGTAAGCCCTAAGTTTTTCAAGTGTTTTTAATGTTTCATCTCTTAATTGTAAAAGATCACCACTTATATAACAACCAACAGTATCATCTAAAGAATAAACCCATTCCATTCTTTCTCTAACTAATTCACCCATCCACTCTACTTTAGGTAGTCCCCCACTTTCGTAAATTCTAATTTTACCAAATTTTACTCTATCAGAAACTGCTCTCCTAAAATCATCTTCTTCTTTTTTTTGTTCTTGGGGAGTTAGTTCTCTACCTTCTTCCTCTTTAAGGATTTGGTGGGTACGTGTTCTACTTTTTTTAAGTAGTTCTTTTATTTCATCATATGAATTAGTCATCTATTTTCTCTTTTAATAATTTATTATCGATGGTATCAAAATTAAATGAAGGTGAGACATCTTTATATTTTCTAGAAAAATTACTTCTACTGAGTACTCCATTGAACGATGGTGCATTTTCAAACATTACATTATGTGATAAAGAATTTCTTTCAATCTTATGTTTTTCACATAAATAATCCACTAGTTCTGCAACAGCTTTCATTTGTTTTTCAGTATAAGAAGCCCAGAAAAAATATCCTCTCCATTCTTTCTTATAAACATCCTTTCCATTATAAATATTCCCAACCCAGTCTTTGTACTTATTTGTGTTTGAATCTTTTTTTAACCATCCCTGGTTTACGATATTGATACTTATAGTTTCCTTATCTAAATCTTCTGAACCCATAAACTCGGAAAAATATTGTGGATTAAAGTGTTGGTATACCTTTCCTTTTTTATCTATACTATAGTGTGTTACCTTTTTATAGTTACCGTTTCTTCTAAGTTCCCATCCTTTGAAATACTTCATGTCTCCTGATAGTGAATTAGATAAAATTATCTTTTTCTTTTTTTGTTTTTTAGAGTAATAATGTTTATTACTCAGTGATAAAGTTTTCTTATCTATTTCCATCTCTATTACTCTTATAAGTTAGTACTTTTTTACCCGTACTTAGGGATACTATCTTTTTATTTAATTTTTCTTGTTCTCTCTGTTTAACTTCTTCTAAATCTTTTCTTTGTTTCTCTAATTTTAACTCCTGTTTAATAACATGTCCAGGTTTGGTCTCTATTTTTTCCTCAACCATTTCAATTTTTTCATAATGAATTCCATCATTTCCGTTTTGTCCAATTACATCCATTCGTTTTTCATCTTCTTCTGTATATAACTCTTCTTTGGGTTTCTCATCATTTTTATCTAACTCTCTGGATATTTCTGTTTGGCTTAGTTCTTCCATTATAACTTCTCTAGGAATAATTGGTTGGGGTGAGTAATGGGGCGATGGGACCTCTTTTTCTTCTTTAGGTTTGATTTGAGCAAATGCAAAATTTGCTGCTATTACCATTGCAATTGCTAATGGGTCAAATACAAATATAATTAATAATAAGAACCAATTAACTACCTGTCCCATATCTTTACCAGTTGTTTCTGCTAAATATTTTAATGGACCAAGTTCTCTTTGTTCTTCATTACCTATTTCAAGATCCAATAGTTCTGTATCAAGTCTCATTATAGAATCTTGTACAGCCTCTAACTTTAGATTTATATTATTTCTATCATCAATTGTCGCATCCAATTCTAATTGTAACGCCTTTCTAGTAGAGCTTGAAGTAGTTGTAATCACTTGTCCTGCATCTTCTGAATAGTATGATACTTGAGCTGGATTTGAAAGTGATGTCCTTAAATCAGAAATGGTCGTATTTAATTGTGATTTCTCTAAAGTTAAATCTGTCTTATTTTCTTCAAACCTATTTTGTTTAGTTTGTAATACCGCTAATGACTTATCTAGGAATTCAGATTTGGTCGCTGTCTCCTGATAGGCCCCAGATAAGAATCCATATATACCACCACTAGTAATTAATATTAGAACTAATACAGCAACTGATAGGTAAGCCCTTAACCATTTATTAATTGTGTCCCAATATTGGTAGAGTAACGATGCACAAACTAATTTAGCAAATTCTAAGGATCCGGCCATTATTATAACCTGCATACTAGCACCAGCAAATAGTTTACTTAATCCAAATACTGAATAAAATGCGGCAGAACCAGATACTAAAAGTGCGGCTAAACCAATTAAGAAAGGGAAAAATCTTTTACCCATAATGCATCTATTTTATATATAAATACTTAATCCTCCATGAACCTAAAGAGAGAGAATGAATTATTTCTTAATTTACGAATTGCTTTTTCTTTTATTTGTCTAATTCTTTCTTTTGTTAATGAATATTCTTCCCCTATTGCTTCTAGGGTTTGACTTTCTCCAGTTAGTCCAAAATACCTTCTTACAATATCTTGTTCCCTGTCGGAAAGTATCGATAGGACTTGATTTAATTCTTTTTTTAGTTGTACCTCTTCGTCGGCACAGAAATCTGGTGGTTGGCAACTATCATCCGGTATTAAATCAATTAATTCTGAACCCTCTTCATCTATTTTTGTAAAAAGTGAAGTAGTGGTTGGCATTCTTTTAGCTTTTGAATTTTCTCTTATCTTTTCCTCTTCATCATGAGAAGAAGCTTTCTGTAACTCCCTATATAACTTTTGGTTTTCTGTTATAACATTTACCGGTACTCTTATAGTACGTGAATTTTCGTTAAGAGACTGAGTTATTGTTTGTTTTATCCACCATACAGCGTAAGAGATAAATCTAAAACCTTTTGTGTGGTCAAACCTTTGAGCCGCCTTCATAAGACCGTGATTACCTTCGGCAATTAGATCACTTAAATTTAGTCCTTTATTTTGATACTGTTTTGCTACGGATATGACAAATCTTAAATTTGACTTCACCATTTTATCCATGGCTGCTTGATTACCTTCTTGTATCATTTTAGATAACTCTATTTCCTCTTCAGCTGTTAATAATGTTTCTTTACGTACATCCTTAAAATATTTTGATATTGACTCTTCGTCATTACTTATAAATCTACTCATAGTTTATTCTTTTTTATTATTACTATTCAATATTCGTGCCAATGTGAATTTTATGACATTTTGTCATTTACTTTTGTTTCTTCTATTCTTTGGTTAGCAAATATAACATATTTTTCTATATTATCGAAACCAATCCACTGTCTTTTTAATTTTTTTGCGGAAACACCAGTTGTACCACTACCCATAAATGGGTCAACAACTAAATCACCTTCATTAGTAGACCCTTTAATAAAATAATCTGTTAGTGTCTCAGGATATACCGCAATATGATTATCAGATATTCTTTTAGATTCTGAACCAATGTTAATTAGTGTTGACGGAAGAGCCCCCTTTGGGTTTGGTCCCCAGTCTTTATATCCGATACTCTCATCCCCTTCAGTTCTATTAAATCTTTTTTTAATTGGTTTTTTGAATCTCTTTAGAGATGACTTACTATATGGGACTCTCATTTCATCTATATTAAATGTGAAATCTGTTCCTTTGGCAAACCAAAAAATGTATTCTATTTTATCACCAAATCTTTTAGGGTGTGAAAGTCCCTTACCTTTATTCCAAAATAATCTTTCATATAATTTTAGATTAGTGTTATTGGTAATCTTATAGATAAGTTCATATACGTAGGGATCTCTAAACTTGTTACTAACTTTATCGTTTATATTAAGAATAAAACTACCAGAAGGTTTTAGAACTCTTGATATGTGTTCGACAAATGGTAAAAACCAGGCCACATATTGTGTAACCGGAATACCGGTACTACCATCAGTGTATTTCTTCATATCTGCATAGGGTGGTGACGTAATTACCAAATCAACACTATCATTCTCTAACATTCTTAATCCATCGATACCATCAATGGTGTGTACTTTATTTATCTCCATTTAATAACTTTCTTTGATTGTCTAAAAATTTTTTCTCTCTATCTGTTAAAGATTTTAGACCTTTGTCTAAAATTTTATCTAAAATATCATCTACAGTAAGAGGTTTTTCTGGTAATTTATCTAGATGCATTTTTAATAACTCTTTAAGGGGAGTTAAACCAACCCTTTCTTCCTCGTTTTCAACAATACCTAAATATTTGTTTTCTATATTTTTTAATTTTTTTTCAAAATCATCCTGACTAAATTTAGCATCTAAAAATGCATCTTTAAGGTCTTTATCCATCTCGATAGAATGTTCACTATCTAAGGAAAATAAAAACAAGGTCTGTATAGTTCCGTCAAGATAATCAAAAAGTATATCCTTAATTTCTTTAGCTGTTTCTTTACTTTCAAAATGATAGATACCATACCCATCACCAGTCATAAATCTTATATCATCGCTTATCTTTTCTAAATCAGCTAATGTTTCTAAAACAAACTCTTCATTTGCATAACCAAAAATAAATAATATGTATTTTTTCATTTTATATATGATTTTATATGTTACAAATATACAAATAAAATTAGACTCTACAAATAGAACTAATGTTATCTTTTTTTGTTATTGTTAATATTTTTTCAGACCAGTCTTTAACCATTTCATTATGTGTGATTAACATAACAATAGGGAAATATTCTTTTACCTTATCAAAGAATTGAGAGACTCTTTCAAGATTTTCATTTGATACCTTACCTAGTATTTCATCTAAAACAATTATGTTAGGTTTTGGTAAACAACTAATTCTAGTAAGAACACATCTTAGAGCTAACGAGGCTAAAGTTTTTTCGAATCCACTACCAGCGACTAGAGGTTTGGATATTTGAGTCTTCCTATCCATCATGTGAAATTCTATCTCTTTTCTTTCATTAAGTTCTAACTTAACATCAAACTCAGTTGTGTCACTTAGCAATCTTTCTAACTCATTATTAATCGAAGGAATTATATTATTCATAACAATTTTACCGATACCGTTTTTTCCTACCATTTGAATGAATACTCTAAAGACATTATCTATCTCTTCCTCTTTTTTTATAACTTCAATAATCTTTTCATTATTAGTTAGAGTTTTTTGATTTACCGCAATTCTTGATGACATACTTGTAATTTTATTTAATGAGTTATCTCTTTCTAAAGATTTTTTACTCTTTCTGTAATTAGCATCAACAATTTTTTTCTCTATCTCTATATTATTTTCAATTGCTTTAAGATTGGTGTTGTATTTGTTTATTACTTCTTTTTTTCTCTCTATTTCTAACTCCCACCTCTCCCTATCAATTTCTATCCTACTAAGTGTTATTTTAATTTTTTCTACCTCATCAAAATTACTTTTACGTTGTTTTTGTTTTTCTAATTTATCCTGGATTTTTTTTAATCTCTTTTGTTCCTTAACCTTTTCGTCCTCAAATTTTTCAATTTGTTTTTTAACTTCTGTTATTTCTTTACTATGATCCACTTCTTCCATAGCTCTTTTACAAACTGGACAAAATTCACTATTCTCTAAGTTTTTAACTTGATTTTGTTTTACATTAATTTCAGAATTCTTTTTTACTATGAGTATTTCTACATCCTTTTCTTCTTGTGTAAGTGAGGTGTATATTTCAATATCGTAATTTGTATTCCCAATATTAGTTATTTCTTTTTCTCTTTCTTCGTAGAGTTTATCTGCATCGGTTATCTTTTTTTCAATCTTTTGTATTTCTTCTTGTATCTCATTGGGTTTAACCTTGGTTAAGTTATCATCAATCTTTGTTTTTTGGGAAAGGTAAAACTCTTTTTCATTATCAATATCTCCAATATTATTTTCAAGTTGTTTTAATAACGCGTTTTCTCCAACTTTTAATTTTTCATCTTCTTCTATATCTTCTTTAAGAATTTTATTATCATTTTTTAACTCTTCGGTATTATAAAGATTCATCTTTAATGTTTTATTCCAGTTGGAATACATTTCTTTGGCTATTTTTTCTTTATTTTCTAATATTTCTAATCCTATGAATTTAGAGAGTGTTTTACCTCTTTCCGTTGGTTTAGTTTCAATTAGGTTTTCTAGGTTGGAAGCGGTAGAAATTATTGTTGCCATAAAATCGTCATATGTTCCTATACTTTTCTTTATAAGTTCATCTGTTTCTCTTCTTTGTTCTCCTTCTAAATTCAATACCGACCCATCCTCCATTATTTTTTGAAATCTTAGTTCTGTCTTTACCGCCCAATCTCCTTTTTTAGTTTTTCTACGTATAATACCTCTTTCAATACTATACTCTTCATTATCAATAATCAGATACCCTTTAACCCTTACTCTATCTTGATTTGAATATTTATTAAAAATTTCTATAGTTTTTGAGGTTCTGGTTGTGGTATTAAACAATAGGAATAGTAGAAGATCTAAACAAAAAATAGTTTTACCTCCAAAATTAGGAGGAGATGATGAAACAACACTAATTCCATTTAATTTAGAATAATCAACAACATTGCCCTCACCAAAAGATAAAAAATTATCAAATTCTATTTTTTTAATTTTCCAAGTACGATGTCTATAATCAATATCTCTTTCTTGTTCTAATTTTTCTTGGACTTTAGTGTTTAGAGCTAGTAATCTTTCCCACTCAACTTCATGATTTGTTAAACTTAACCAGGATGCAAATAACTTTTTTTGGTAATTATCATCCATTATATTCTCACTAATGTCTATTTCTACTTTTCCTGTTTTTTCATTAATTTTTGTTGGTTTGAAAATTAGGTTAACTTTTTTTACTCCGTATTTGTTTCTAAAGTATGACTCAACTTTTTTTCTTCGTTGTTGGGTGTAGTTTTCCGCTTTGTCTTCCCAAAAAATTCTAAGATTTGCCTTAGGTGGTACTTTTATTTTAGTCATCGTATAAGTTATTATTTAGTTTAGAGCCTCTTAGGAAATCACCTCTCATTAATCTTTGTAAAGGCCCTGTACGTTTTTCCATCTCCTTTTGTAGTCCAGATATTTGTGTTTTATAAAATTGAGTTTGTGAACTTAAAGCCTTTATTTGATTGTCTTTTTCATTAGTTAGACCTTGTAAATCATTATAGTTATTTTTTAAGTTTTCTATTTCTTTTATAAATTCTTGTATTTTTACATCATCGGTTATTGGTACTTCTTTCTCAATAATTTTTTCAATAATTTTTTCCACCTCAACAACTTTTTCCACCACCTCTTTTTGGCCTATTGGTGTTGGTCCGTATTTTCTAACATTAAAACCTGAAATGAAACAGTTATAAGCTTCTTTATTTATGTCTTCTATTTCATTTAATTTACAGAATTTTCTAAATTCATCTTCCAATTCTTCTAAAACTTTTATTTTCATAATAATATTTCTTTTTCCATTTCTATATCGTCTATAGATTTTATCTTAAAAGTATAGAATCCATATTCATTTTTTATGTCCTTGAATTCGTACTTATCTTTTTCTATATCAACTATACAAAACCCATGTTTATTTATTCCTTCACCAAAATTTTGTTGTATTAATGACCCCACCATTATTACTGGTCTTTTATCAATAATTAATACTTCTCGTTTATGTATGTCCCCACAAAGTGTCCAATCTAAACCTTCAAATATAGTTACTTCTTGACCATCTTCAAACTCGTAACCCACATCAGTCTTTAATCCCATTATTGGATCATGGTATAATCCAATGTATTTTTTTTCAGGTAATTCTTCCTTTTTTTCTTCTATATTAGGTCTATCAGACCCTGTTACTTGTGAATAAACACACCATACTACATTATCGTCTTCATAACATCCAGTATCTTTATAAAATAATATGTCTTCATTTTTTAATGATTCAATAAGTGGTGATAACGCATCTAACCTATCTAAATTGTTTGCGAGAAAATCATGATTACCTAAAATTATTACAGTTTTACAAATGCTGGTACAATCATTAAGCATTTTTATAACAAAACTAACTAATTCTGGTGTCATTTGGTTTTTGGAGTGTACTAGATCTCCCGCTATGGCGATTCTTACTTCATCTCTGGACAAACCTCTTTTTCCAATGTCTTTTTTTACCATTTTATAGAACTTATTAAGGACACTTTGGTATTCTTCATGTCTCTTAAATAATCTTATGTGGATATCCGCTATGTGATATATTACTTTTATCATTTTGAGTACGATTCTATCATTAATTTTATTTCCTCTGTGTAGTCATGACATTTTATTGGAAAATATTTATCATTTTTTTCATTAAACCAGACAATATAGCAGTCTCCAAGTTCAATGTTCGTGTTTCTACCTATGATGTATTTGTATAGTGATAATTGTAAAGAATATGTATTAAGTTCACAAACATCTAGATGTGAAACCGGTTCTTTGAAATTCTGCCATCTATTACTTTTATCAATCTTTTTATTTGTTTTCCAATCCCATATTTCCAACTTATTACTTTTTTCATTAAAGAATAACTGATCGACCATACCACAAATACCTAATTCTTTATCTCCTACAACAAGTTCAGCCCTAATTGGGATTAGTCTACCGTACGAATCTTCATAGAATTTGTCAAATAACTTAACCAATTTATCAAATCTTTCTTTAACATCATTTCCTTCTCCTAGAACAGAATTAATTCTTTTTTCAGGGTAAGGAAAAATTCTGTTAGTAAGGTAGTTTTCCGCATATTCATGAAAGGCTGTACCTTTTTCTGTTGATGTTAATGCCTTATGTTTCCATTCTGCCAATATTTCTTTTTGTGTTATTCCTCTCTCTTTTGCCTTTCTTTTAGACCAATAATCCTCCTCAAACTTTTCCTTAAATTTACCAATAAAGGTTGTCGCTGAAATCATTTCTTCTCCATCGATATAATATTTGTGTGGTTTATCATAATACTTAATATGATTAAATTTTGCTAATTCTCTTATTGTTTCCATTATAATGTACTTTCTTTTAATCTACCAGATGATAATAATATTTTTTTTAATTCTTCTAAACCATGGTCTTTAACTATGTCGGCAACGTCTGTATTATCTGGTATTTTTGTTATAAAAACGCGCCCTTTTAGTTTCCCACCATCTAGTTTTTTATATAATTTTATTGCATCACTCCAAGCATCAGAATCTAATACTATAAATATTTTTTTCGTTAATTTTTTATAAATTACTTCCCATAATTTATCCCCCATAACTTTACCTAACATGGGTATTGAGTTGGGTATGAATAATGAATCGAAGACTCCTTCAACTAAAAATAAATTCTTATCCCATTCTATTTTATCCTCATTAAAAATTATATCTTCCTTCGAGGTAAGAGGATTAAGGTATTTCATTTTATGATTTACATAACTTCTACTAATAAAGTAATTCAATTCACCGTATTTATCGTAGGAAGGTATTATTACTCTACCTGAATATTTTCCACTTTTACAAAAACCAATTTTATTTTTATTTATAATATCTTTTGTAATCGCCCTACTTTTTAGATATCTCATAACTCTTATTGTATGATAATCTTCTTTTGTGTTATTAATTAAGGGAATGTATTCTTTAGGTAATCCAATTTTTTCTGTTACTATATTGGCTTCTGAATATTCAAAATTACTTCCGTCTACCAGAGAAAAATATCTTTCTTTTATTTTTTTTGGTGCATAGACATTAATTAATTTACGTAAACTACCATGAGTTCCATGTGTTTCACTACAAGCCCAACACTTATAAACACCTAAACGATAATTAACCTCAAAATTTCCTTTACCGTCGCCATCTTGTAAACCTTTTATATCATAAGAACAAACAGGGCAGTCATAACTTACCTGTTGTTTACCTTCGTTAGATTTTTGTCTTTCTCCTAGGATTTCGTCTAAAATATCAAGTATAAATTCATTCGCCATGTGTTAAAAATACGAATATATGGGGAGGATGTCAATTAAGACCAAATACCTTTTTCTTTCATATGACCCAAGACACATGTGTACGCATCTGTCATATCAAAGGATTCTTTTTTGAGTGTTTGATTTCTAGTATAAAGCCAGACTATTTGTGGTTCTAAAAGGGATACTTTTTCCCAAATAACCATTTTTTTATCTATTTTTGTGTCATATCCACCAAATAAAACTGGTTTAAGTCCCTCTTTTCTAGCTTTCATTAAATCTGGGAATGCAAATTTTCTAGAGTTATATGTGGAAATATACTCTGGTAAAATTTCTAAATCATCGTAACATATTTTAGATATCATACCATTATATCTTAAAAGAGTACCCACAGTATTAACATTATTACTTCTTAATAACGGTTCTTCGATAATTACTTTTACGACGTTTAATTTTTTATATTTTTGTATAAACTCCTTAAAAATGTTAGCCTTTTTAATTAACTCACCTACCTTTGTTTCTGGTTTTGGTTTTGGTCTTGGTGTGATATGTGTTAATTCTAATAACTTACCATCCAAATTGAACAAAGCAATTCCTATTGTTTTTGTTGAGACATCTAATCCTAATATAGTACCTTTTTTTTCCATATGAGGAAAATATAAGCCTGTTATCTCTTTAAGTTAAGAGTTGCAGTCATAAATTGTGTACCAGTTTTTAATATTGGTGTGTCTGGAACTGCCACCCCTAATAAATTTTGATTAGCATCCCATAAACCTATCTTCGTTACATATACCCCTGAATTGTTAGGTCCTTGGTCTCCATATTGTTCCACCCAAGTTGGATTTGTTGAGGTAGTCCATGATCCTGCTTCAGCAACACAAGTAATACTTTGTACATAATCTGTACTTACTGTTCTAAATGATGTTGATGCAGAAATTGCGGTTGTTTGTCCTGCGGTTCCACCATTATCTGTACCTCCTGTATAGTATAATGCGGTAAATGGTGAACCACTATCCCCTTGATTTAACCAACCTGCATTAAAGTTAGTGTCTCCGTAGTTGGAAGCACTGTTAGCTTGTGCCCATTCTGCACCTACTGAGTCTGTACCCGATTGTACTGTACCTGGACCTGCATAACTACCATCAGATGGTGTTACCCATCCAGCACCTGTTACTGTTCCAGCCGTTAAGGCAAAAGCGTTAACAATAAAAGGATGAGTAATTGCACAAAATCCTGAATCTAATCTACATAACCCTACTGGTACATCAATTATATCTCTACCACTTATATTGATTGATTCGTAATTAAAAGGATCTTTACCATCTTTATAAACTTTATTAGTGTTTATTAAAGCGTTTGCTGACTGAGTTGCCCAAGACTTAGCCGAGTCATTATTAGGTCTTCTAACAAAATCAGAAAATAAAAATACAATATTACTTTTATATGGGTCATAGTTAACTAAATCCCCATTTATATTATACATTGGTTGTCCAAATTCTACCGCATTTGCACTACTTTCAGAAGTTAAGATATCAAATGTGTCTTGATACCCTCCCTGGTATTGGTAAGAACCGTATATATCAATTGTTTGTACACATGGAATAACTCCACAATAAGCACCAAATGTTGTATCGGCAGTTTGGATTGGTACTTTCATGTGTATTGAGTGTCCTACAACTAATTCACCATAACTTGTTCCTGTAATTGGACTATAAATTATCACATTTTGGTTGAATCCACTTGTACCTGAAAAATTGTAACTTGTTCCTGTAGCAAAATTACCTTGAAACACTGTTTGTTGTGTTGGTGTTAGTGGTAAGTTCATTGTCATAAAAATATTATTCTGTTGATTCGTAAGATTTCTACGATCAGCTGCGTAATATTTTGCTGATTTACCACTTAATGTTACACTGTCGGTAAAAACAGTTATTGGTTTAATTTTTGAGGACCCCTCCTCAACTTTCTTAAAAAATCCTTGATTTACTGCCATTTTATTTTCTTTATTTAATATCCTCCACCTACTGATCCCATTCCTCCACCTACTCCCATAGATGAAGAACTTCCCATACTAGTGGAACTTGGTGATGGTGTTGGTGTTGGTGTGTTATTTGGTGCGTTATTTGCTGTCTTATCTACCGCTAACCCTCCCTGTGTAACTACTTTAGTATTAGTTAACATTTTAGTATGAGGATTTAATGCTAACGTATCTCTACCTGGAAAAGCCATTAAAAAAGTAGGTTGGGACTTGTACATCGGGTTATTCTCACCTTGTGGTGTTTGAATTATCATTGTACCTCCATTTTTTACTTTAATATTTCCTTGTTTTGTATTATAAGCTGGATTTTTCTTAAATGTATAATCAATAAAAGTGTTTACATAAACAGATGTGAAATCCGCATAAGGTTCATCTCTACTTAAATCTCCTAACATTGTTCTAAAAACTCCTTCTGTGTCACTTATTACCATTTTAGGTTTTAATACATATTGTACCGCCGCCCTTCCTGGTGTTTCATCAAAATATGCATTATAATTTTTATAATCTCCTGATGATATGGTTGGTATTTTATTTATTAAAGGCATAATTAATTTATTTTATAGTGCTGGTTGATATGTCAATCCGTAGTCCTTTTTCTCTCTAACCACGAAATTATTATAATTATAACTACTTGACCAGTCTCCTGTTTTACTCCAATCTATAGTTGAACCCTCAGCAACTGATTTATTATACTTAAATGTTATTGTTAAAAGACCGTCTTTAATAGGGTTAGATCTAGTTGATTTCATTGTTCTTGGTTTTGCAACAAAACTTAAAGTAGTTCTATAGTTATCACTCCCATCGTTATTTGTAAAAGAATATGGTGTTAGACTCGTTCTTCTAAAAAACGATTCAATAATATCATTTTGTACTGCAATTGATTGTGACCCAAAAGAACACATTTCTAAAAGAGGAATAGCAAAAGGATAACCCCCTAAATGAGTCCTAGGGTAAAACCCTTTATTTTTAGAAACTTCTATCGATTGTCCCAAATATAAAGGAACGGTAACTCCTTGATTAGTTATACTGGTTGGTAATGGTCTACCTTCATAATCTGTTGGATCGATTGTAATAAAATCTAAATCCGTGTTTAATGCGTTTTTACCATCATTATAATTAACCATATCAAAGTAGGACACTTTAGTGAATCTAGATCCACTACCAGCAATTATACCACTTTCAAAATTACCATTTATACCATCTCTCTTCCAATCACTTCTTCTTATTCCATAAACATAATCTGTCATTCCTAGTGTAATACCCCATTTTCCTGCTCCTCCATATAATTTTCCAAATTCTTTCTTTTGAGGTGGATTATCTGTAAGTCTACTAATAGATTGTGAAACTGTATTTTCTCTTCCTGATGAAAAAGCAAACTTGAATGGACTATCTATCGCATTTTCTTCATAACTAGCATTGACTGGCATACCACCATTATCATATAAAAACTCTTTTGACATAAACATATACTTCTGTATGTCAGAAGAGTATTTGTCCGTACTTTTATTAAGTACTCTAGTGTTAGAGTTAAGGAAACAAACATCTATTTCATCCTTTTCTGTGTTTAGTGTTTTTTGGGTTGATTCATCGTCTGTCTCTATATCTATATAATCTATAAAATCTAAAAAACCGTCTCTAAGTGTTGAAGCTGGATGGTTATTAGTATCATAAAAAATACTATAGTCTATAGTTTGTCCCGCTTCTACTTGTTCTGATAGCCACTTCATAAAATTAAGGGCGTAATCTAAATTAACTGTTACATTTAATTTATTATAGTTCTCTGTGTCAGCAGTTAAACCAAGTTCATCTCCCCATCCTCTAGATGATGTACCAAATTTAACTTTTTTTGTGCCAGTCTGCTCAATTAAATCTTCCATCCCAGTAGGGACGTTTCTCATAATTATATCCTTAAATCCTTGTCCGTTGGATACTCCTTTATTAGAATTTAATGTTCCTGCCACATCTGGCACATTACCTCTAGTTGGTTTTGCGGTAGAAGTATAATTAACTCCTGAATCATGTAATGTAAAAAAAGCAATTTTAGAACCAGTTCCATAAACTAACTTTTCTCTACCTAATTTAGTTAAACTTACATCTAAAGTTACTTGTGTTGTTGTATCTCCTGAAGGTTGAAATCCCATTTAATTTAATTTTTTATTTATCTAGTATCCTCCACCGCCTCCGCTGCTAGAAGTACTTGTACTTGTGTTATTACTATTAGGAGTAACTATACGCGCCCCTCCCATTATATTACTTTCATTAGGTTCTGTTGCCTTTTTACTTTTTATAAGTTTTTTAGTTATCTCCTTATTTTGTTGTCTAATATATTTTATTTCTACACATTCTCCATTCATATCTTTTACGAAACCAGCTGGACATTTTTCTTCTCTTCCTTGATTTCTCATTATAAAATCTTCTAATTCATATATTTGACATCCATTAACACCTATGGTGCTAGGATTACCTCTTAAATTGGGTACTTTATCGTATTTCCCCGCAGGGGTATCGACAAATGCCTCATTAGATTTAGATTTAGTGTAATTTATATCTCCATCATGTAGACTAAAATATTCTATTTGTAAATCACCTCCCTTACCAGTATAGAGTCTTTCTCTCGCCATTGGTGTTAGGTAAATGTTAAAATTTTCACTATTTATGTCTACGAATCCCATATCTTAAAAGTCTAATCCCATTGCTAGTGTAAAGTTCGAATCCATTTTCTTTTCAATTGGATCACTTATTTTACCTGTTATTACCTCATTAAATGTGCTATCATATACCGATACCTCACTTATCCTTACATTATGTGCTGGGTTTGCTGGTCCAGTTCCCCATGTAGGATTCTGTGAAGTGTTAAATTCTGTTCCTCCTGCTGTAAACATAAATGTAGTACGGAAAACTGTGGCCTTTATATCAGTATCAACATTACCCCATAACCATCTTTCGTCCCCAAAAGTTAAAGTAGGTGTAGGAGTAGAGTCTGTCATTTCTGTAACTGTTGGCATTAGAATCCAATCATTAAGACTGTAATTACCCCCATCTGGTGCATAAGTTCCGGTTCCTGTGTCATAATCTGCTTTGGTGACAACAAATTCGTTATTATATAGAATTTCGTAGTCAACCCAATAGACACCGTTGTGGTTATTATATATAGAGGTACCGTCCATCGCTTGGTTAACTGGAATTCTCCTCCATGCGTTACTTAAAGGTGGTTCGTTATTTTGTGCTTTTTGGATTAGTATGTCAAAACCTGTGGCTTCCCATCCAATAAATTTAGAATTAACATCAGTATCGGATTCCGGTGTCCCAAGTGTTGAACTAATTCCACCTCTTCTCATAAATGGTAAACTACCATAAGGGAAACTAACTTTAATGTTTTTATTAGCTCCGTCACAATTATCACAATTAGTTGTATCCTGAGACATAAAAGTAAATTTATTACAGTACATACCTGTTGTGTATCCACTAGTTGTAGTAAATTGATATGTAATCCAGAACTGGTCTCCGGGTTGTGAAACTCCTTCTGCCGCTGTACCACCTGAAACCGCTGTATAACTAGCACTTAATTGTGGTAATACCCAATTTCTATTACTTTTATAGGATAAAGCCGCAACTATTTCTTCATCATCAATAACTGCTATTTTTAAGTCAGGGAATATTTTTCCTACACTTGATGGTGCAATGTAACTTGGGTTCGTAATACCTGCCGTACCACCTGAAGTGTGTAACTCATAATAATTTACCTCACTGTTAACATTAAATGTTGAAGTTAAAGTTCTTGGAGTAGTTCTTGTTTCTCCTGTTAATAACAACCCAATTGATGTATTTCCAGTGTAATTATACATAACTTCTGGGAGGGTTACTTGGAAATTGTTACCTCCATTATCTGCCCAGTGAAATCCTTCTCCGTAGAAATTAGATATGGAGTTATTTGTATAGTGTAAAATTGCTATCGATTTTTGTCTATAGTTATCTACCCATCCTCCGTAAGATTCTGAATAAACTGGATTAGTATAATCTAAATATTCTTTAGTTGATGTGTAGGCTGTAGACCCAAGATTGGCAACTGTTCCGTGTGTTGCTGCAGTCAATCCACAAAGTGGTTCAGTCCATGGAATATTCATATTCCAAATTTTAACATCATTAACAGAAACATCACAGTTACTATCAAAAGTTAAACTTAATTCATTCCAATAAGGGATTGTTGTACCTGTTCCATAATAAGAGTCGATAGGGTTATGATTCACACCTCCACCGTCATAAAAGAAAACTGTAGAATTTCTATACTGTGTACAAGTAGATCCAGTAAAATTAGGTATTGCTCTATCAACTGTTAATAATAAGTTGTCCGCCGCTAAAGTTGTTGTTCCTTCTACTTCTACAATTCTATACCATAAGTAAGGTATTGGATTGTCCGCACCAACTTCTCCAGGATCTCCCAGTGCTGTTGGGTCGATTGCAAACTCATTAGGTTTAATTAACATGAAGTCTCCTGCAACTGGTTCTACACCATTTCCACTAACATCTGTTATAGCACCAAATTTTCCACCACCACCATAACTACCATCGTCATTTATAGTATTAGACCCTGACCTTCTAATACTAGCTAAATTAAGTGAACCTACTGCTTTAGTATAAGTTGTTGCAGTCCTAAGAAAATAGTTATATTTACGTTCAGGATAACTAGTACCGTAAGTCGTTGTTTTACTTTCTCCAGTAAAAAATCCTCTAGTTACTGCTTGGTTATTAATAATTGTTTTGTTAAGTTCGGGAGATGCTATTGATGTGAATGTACTTCCACTGTTACCTGGTACTCGTAATAATGGATATCTTGGTCCTGGTGGATTATCCGCTGGTCTTAATATATTTAATAAACCTAAGTCTACATTACCTCCCGCTCCGTTATTTAACCAGGAATAATCGTCGTTAAACGTTCCATAGTCTATTTCTGAATCGCCGAAACCCCAATAACTAAAATTTAACTGTCCTAAAGCTAACTTTTCTCTCCCGTAATCGGTTAATTTCGCACTTACATATGCTACACTATCTTTTTTTATATATCCCATTTTACTTTATTTTCTTTTAATATATTATCTTTCATTTTATTATAAATATCAAACTACAGAAATTCTAGTAACTTTCTATAGCTGGATTATTAGTATCAAACTTATTTGTTAAACTAGTTGCTGTCGTAGTTAATGAAGAACCACTAGCTGATATATAAGTTCTAGTATTTTTTACTCTATATAAATACTTTTGATTAAGAGCAGTGTATGGTCCTATGGTTGCTTGATAATTACTTTCTCCTTCTTGGTAGGTAAGTGTCTGTACAGTAGTAGCAGAAAGAAAACTTGTATCTCCGCTACTTGTTACTTGTATTTCAAATATACCATTACTTGTTTGTGGTGGTGGATCTACTGTCCAAAAAATATCCTTGAAAGGACTACTTAGACTTTGACTCAATTGTCCTAATAAATTAGTGATATAATAAACATTAACAATATCTCCCACCGTTAAATTTATATTTTGATTAAATATTATTCTGTAAACATTAGTTGTTGACCTAAAGTAGTCCTGGTTTGGTGTTAATTTAACCCCATTAACTAATACAATTATATTACTTAGATTATCTTCTGTTATTGTTATAGGTTGTTCAGTATAGTACTCCCAAAAACCTTCTGGACTCCCGTTTTCATACCATACATTATTAAAATTATAAGTTGACCCTGTGTTATAGTTAAATACATCATACGTTATACCCTGAAGTGTGCCTCCTGAATACACATTACTAGGAACTGCATTTGTTTCAGAGACAAAACCCTCTAGAGTATTTCCTTTTACATAAGTTGCAACGATTTCATCAGTAATCTTAATATTAACACTATCCGCAATTGTTTTATCAACACTAATACTTATTTTACGTTGGTCTGCAATATATTCTATATCTTTTATTAGTGTAACACCATTTAAGCTTAGACACACATCCCCAACTGGATCTTGACTTAAATAATACTCACTTTGTCCTGACGTTGTTATTGGTAAATTTTCAACCATTAATTCCATTTTGGTATCACCCATGTCTAACCCTTCTGTTATCGCATCAGTTGTTGTGGTATTTAGGTACGTACCATCCACTACCTTTTCTGTTTTTGATAAATAAATTTGGGGTTTAGGTGGATCTGTTACGGCAATAAATGTATGGTCTGTACCTGAATAATATAAATTATAATTAAATAAATTACTATTTAAGGATTGGTATTCTACACTGCTTGGATTATCAACAAGTGTGTCGTATGTATTACCAGATGTTAAATAACAAGAAGCTGTTGTTCCATCACCAGAATAAACAAACGACCCCTTAACTAAATAATCATTACTACTTCTAGCTGAACTATTTGACCTACTAGAACCTAACTGACTTGTTGGAATTTGGTCGACAACCTTATGTTGGCAACATGCACTGTAAACATATACATTTCCTGTTGCAAAACCTGTCCAATAACCATGGTAAGCTGAAGTGGCACTTACAAATGTTGGTCCTCCTGTGAGTGCACTCATACCGTGACCTATTGTTAAATCAAAACTCATACCACTCATATAGCATTGATTTTTATACCAATATCCTCCATTTCCTGTTACCCCTGCGTTTGTTACGTTAATCGCACCTGTTGTTGGGTTTGGAATTGGTATTATATGCCCATTTTTCACTGGTTCATTAAATCTTGTACCTGAAATATATGTTCCTCCGGTTCCCCCGGTTAAACCAACGTTTATTGAGGACCCAAAGGTTCCTCCAGTGTTTATCCTTACATCACTTAAGTAATTAGTTAAAGTTCCTGCGGTATAAAACCCATCCCAAATAGGTGCTAAATGACCCCCTGCACTATCCGATCTTGTAATATCTCTACCCCACCAATAAAATGATGGTTTTGAAAGATAATTTGTTGTTGAACTTACCCCTGAAATACTAAAGAAAACACTAAATGTTGAAGATGTAGTTGATGCTGAACAAGCCAAATCTGTTGATTTAGGAAAAGTTGAGAAGGTTTTAGTGTGTACTGGAGGATAAACGAATCCGTTTTTATTGTCGTCCCATTTATATACACTACTTCTAAACTTACCTGTATATCCACTAGCAAAATTATTTGGTAGATAGTATTCTATCGTTGCTGCTGATTTACTTACGTTCCACACAGCATTATTAGTTGAAGCGGTTGGACCTGTAGGTGTCATATTAACTAATGAATATGGACTACCACTTAAAGTATAGGTATAAAAAGCAGATGGTTTGGATGCTCCACTTACATTAAATATTGGAGCACTGAAATGGTCATAACACGTATAAACGTCTAAAGGTATATACGCGGTATTTTGATTGGTATATTGTGAATTACTAATCAGTTTAGCCGAATCTCTTAATAATGTTTTATATCTACATTTATCCATTTGAGTATAGTGATGAATTAGTCGCTCCTTTTATTGTATTTGTTTTAATTATAGGATTTGTAATTTTATTACCCATATTTATGTTTCCAAATAATTTTTTATTTTCTCTTTTTACTACACCATCTGTTTCTATATTTTGTGCAAGTATTAATGTACCATGATTTTGTGTATTGTCTAGAGTTCCAGTCCCTCTTTTATAACTTGCATCACTTTTTTCTATAGAAATTTCTTCTACTGGAGAACGAGCATTACCATAAGAGGTTGTGCTGGTTGTTATATCTAATAGTATATTTACATTCCCTTTTTTCTTCATATTTAATATTTTTTATGGTACGTCATCAATTAATCCTCTTTCATACCAGTCAATAACTGTTGCTGACTCTGTTCCATCTGAACCTGGCCACACTTGGAAATGAGTTGGTGCTATTTGCCATTTTTTATCTGTTCCTCCTGGTGCTCCACTTCCTGATAAACCTGACCAATTTTGTAATCTATTTTGGTCTAAGTTATTTAATGGGTCGTAATATTCCATACCCTGAGTAAAATTACCATTTCGAACCTCTGTATCACATATATAGACTGAGTCTGTCACATTATATAATTTAACACTATCTAGTATTAAACCGTTAATGTCTGTTACAATGTGTAAATTTGCGTTTGCTGTTGCCTGTGGTATGAACCTAACATCATAGAATCCTGGACCAAAAACTAAAATCTCAACATCTTTAGGTGTAGCTCCCCCACTTATTGCTGTTTTTAACCATATTCTACCTTGTCTACTTACATATCCTACTCCAGGTACCCAACCAGTAAAAGTTTGTCCCGGATCCGCAATTAAACCACCTACACTAGCACTATTAGGACCACTAATAATTGTACCACCTGCATTTTGTATACCGGCCATAAATTTAACACCTATCCTAAAATAATACTCCTTACCGGCTATAAAGGCAGTTGTTGGTGTACCTACTCCTGGTGCTGTGTTTGCACCATCTGAATCTCTCAGTACTAACGGTTCTGTAATTGCACTAGTCCAAGGACCCACACTACCCGCATACAATACAGTTCTATTGTGCCATTGACTACCAGTATTATTATTTAATGTATCACCTACTGAATCTTCTTGTGGATTTATTAACATAGAGTCGTTTGAGAGATTTTCTATTTCTACCACCGAACTTTGTCCATGTTTATAAACATATTTCTGTCTATCAAATACTGTATTACGATATTTTGTACCTAATCCTACTATTGTAGTTGATGGGATAAATTGTTCCAATAAATTTGTCCAATATGGTTCTATTTTATCGACAAATCCTATCATTTTTTGATATGTAAATTGATTACTACCTATATTATCAACTACAGGTCCTGCCACTATTGTACTAGAAGTCCCTCCTGATGCATAGGCTTCATAAAGATTCCGTAGTGTTGGGTATGCTGGCCAGTTTGGTTGGAATCCGAAACCACCCCCACCAATAGTTTTTCTATTTTTAACATTAATAAATTTTTCTTTTAGATTATCTATGTATTGAGCGAAAGTTGTTGCACTTACTGTAAACCCTGCAGCACTTAAAGAAGAACCATAGTATATGTTAGTACCTAAATTTTGTCTATTATAACCTCGAGAGGTATACACATTTTCACCAACTACTGGCCATAAATTTTCATCAATGTGGTCAAGATAATCAAACTTAAGTGTTATAGGAAAACCACTTAATTTATTATATGTGTACATATCATGTTCAATACCTTTAGCCACGTTAAGATGCGCATCAACCATTTTTGTGTTTAATACCAATCTTTCGTCATCCCCCACATAATATAAGGTATCTCTTCTTCCATTAGTTGTTGTTGTATCAGAATCACTAAGATGCCATTCTCTTTCAACGTTTAGAGTATCTCCAGAAGATACAATCCAAGATTTTTTATTATCTACTTGAGGAGACAGTGTAAACCCAGGACATGAAACATATATTTCTTCTTCATACGTACCACTCCACTCAAATCTAAAGTAGTCCCTGTATTGTTCACTTCTCATGGTTAAAAAATCCATAATGTTCGCAAATAGAACGGGTGCTTGATAAAGATTCGGATTTTGACAGTGTACCCATCTTCCTCCATTAGTGTTATATAGATAAGCGGCGTTTATATTTGTTTCATTAGGTATATCGTTGTAAGATAAAATTGTTGCCTCTGATATTACAGAATCTATGTTCTGTCCATAAAGTTGTGTAGTTGAACCATAACTAACCCATCCTTGACTGAGTGGGTTTAATGGATCTAATAAAGGATTCTCTAGGAATCCCCATTCTTCACCGACAAAATGGTCTGATGTAGAGTTTATTGGGTATAAGGAATTTGTTGCCTGATTACTTATTGTTAAAACTGCGTATCCTGCATCGTATAACTCCTTTGCTAATTGTTGCATATTTGCTGGAATATCTGCCCCTATGTGTTCAAAAACAAATACTGCCGCATTTCCATAATTAACCGCGTCACTTACTGTATTGTATGTACAGAATGTTAAAGGATTGGTTGGGTCACAAGCTCCGGGAGTATTTCCAGCTCCTATACCTCCATCCCCTCTAGAATTAACATAACCTAACCCCCCTGCATTTTTTATCAGTTGAAAGTTGGTGTCTTGACCTGCCTCATTAGAAACTAACACCGCCACAAATGACTCTGGACCTATTGTACCCGTTATCTCTGAAGGTATAGTTACTGTCTGTCCAGTTATTTCGGTAAAACACCTAAATCTATTAAAGTATTCTTGTCCAGCATCATATGGACCCATATGAGGGTTATTCGCCCCGTTATAACTTGTTGTTTGGTACCAACCACCTTTCATTTGAAAGTAGTAATCGTCAGATGGTGGGAGTACTTCTGGATAACCATCCGTATCCATAGGAATTTCCAATCCATTAAATAGTGATACTTCACCCTCGGGAGCCTCCCCTAATAAATGTGATAAAGCAATACCCACTTGTTTGGTGTCTAGTTTTCCTTTTACTGTGTAGACATATTCATTGAGTTCTATAAGAGATGTTGGTGCCCCTATGAATCTTAGGAAAAATTCAATAATCTTCCTTGTTCCCTTACCTTTATATAGGTACCCCGCATTAATTATAATTCTTCTCCACAGTTCAATATCAAATTGTACTGGAGTCATACCCACTGAAGTACCGGAAAATACTGTTTCATTAGTACCTCCGAAAAAGGCCTCCATTACCTTACTTTGGTCGGCAAAATCTATTGTTTCAAATCCTAAAGTTCTTGCGAAATTTTTAACTAATCTATCTGGAATATTATTACTCTTATTATAACTTACTGTATTTGCATAAGCTAAACCATCTATGTATTTTTTAACTTCATCAAATTCTCTACCGTAAATTCTTAATAATTTTTGTACTCTTCTATCATCTGTATCAAATTCTTTAATTGCGTCTGTTGTAAAAAATCTAGAAACTAAATCTGTTTTATACTCGTCATAAGAGTCTGCCAAATTCATTAAGTTAGTTACATAACTACCATATGTAGTTGTATCAATATCAATATTATATCCGTCTGTCGTTGGCCATGTAAATTTACGTGGTATTAGTGTAAAAGTACCTGTAGGTCCTTCAGTAGGTACCTTAAATTCTGAAGTGTAAATTGGTGTAACATTTCTGTTAAGTAAAAATCCATCTAAACTACCTAATTTATCATAAAACTGTTCTTTATATAACGTTTTAGGTTTAATATGGAAGTTATCCGATAAAATACCTAAAGTAGTACCGGTAAATGGATTACCCTTAACTTTGAAATGTATGTAATTAGGTGATTGTGGGGTTGTACCCGTAAAAGCTATAACTTGATGTTCTTGTGTGTTACTAAAAAATCCAGGTGAGTTACCCACATACGTTCCATCAGCACTAACTGAGGATGATATCGGATATACAAGATTATATTTATAAAAATCTTGACTCATCATTTTTATTCCATTCCAACCTTGGTATGTGTTAGGATTATTTTTAATATTTATCTGAAATTTATTATGTATTGCCGATACTGGGATTTTGAAGTATGCGCTGTCCGTCGCACTAACGTATCTATATTCTAAAACTGTGTTTAGTGTACTACCACTAACATATTTGTCAATATATAATGAAGCCGGCCATTTTTTAATTATACTTGTAAGACTTGCTTTGATGTGTTCCCTTAAACTACCAAATAATGTATAGTTAAAAAGATCACTTCTATCTAAATTAAGTACTAATTTAAGATTATTATCTAATAATCTTTTAGATTGTGACGCAGTTATAGAAAGTGAATTTAGATTAACCGGTTGGTTAAAATTTTCAGTGGCGTAGTATTGTGTAGTTTTAGGGGTATTCGTTGACGACGTATAAAAATTAGATAATAGGGTAAGCTGTCCCTGTACTATCTGATATCCTATCAGATTTGGGGAAAAGTCTGCGTTAGACTGGTAATTTCCTATTATTTTTTTATATGCCATTATAATGAAGTTATATCAATAAAGTTTTTAGTTGTATCTATCGTAGTTCTTTGTTCTCTAATTTCATATAAAGACTCATTAAAGTTATCTTTAATTTCATATAAATTATATTGTCTATATATGTCATTATCTCCGTTATAAATCGTGTATATTCCATCTTGAATGGATTTTGTTTGATTCCCGAATAATCCAGTACCTAAACTATCGAAATCGTATTCTCCTAACTCAATTTCTATTGAGATTGGATTAAAAAAAGTATTTGATATCGATATTTGTTGCCCTGGACTACCTATGAAAGGTTCAGCATTTGGTTTTACGTTGGGTGCAGAACTAGGTGTTAAAGTTAAAAATAGTAATGACCCTCCATCGTTAAAATTATATCTAATTGCCTTCTGTGTTGTGTTAGAAAGTTGTTGATTAACTGGTTCACAAAGATTAGAAGAGGTAATAATCCTAAAGAAATTTCTTAATTTTTGACCGGCACTATCATAATACTCTATTCTATAACCAACTAAACCACCATTTGTGGCTTCACCAATTAAATTACTCTGGTCTAAGACGATACCTTTAACCTCAGGTAATGCGGCTAAATTACCACAATCTACAATTTGTTTAATAATTTGTCGAGGACGAATATAAATTGTATATATTCCTCTAGAGTTAAATATTGCCGGATCTAAACTTAAATTATACATCCCCTCGAGGATTCCAATACCACTACTTCCTGCATCTGAAGGGGTTGAGTATTGTTTTATATATGTACCTGGATCTAATTTTGTAAAAGAGTCTGTAAAATTAGAATCTCTACTTGGTGTATAATGCAAAAACATTTCCATGTCTGACGGGGAAACGTCTGCGGGTCTTTTTATTCCATAATTACCTGTTGCCATCTATTAATTAATTTTTTTTTAGTTAATAAGATTAAAATACCCTCCTTGATAAAAGTCAAAATCTTCTAATCTATTAATTTCTGTTATTCTATAATGTTCTTCAAACACAGAAGCAATTCCTCTATCTATAAATACATTATTTTCTATTTGTGGAGGGAAAACGTGTCCCATTGTCCACTCTTCTTTGATATCTGGATATAAACATCCTGGACAACAATTTTTCATTCTAACGGCAAACCTAGTAAAAACGGGAGTTACTTGATTATTTCCGTATTTATTAAGACCTGTATCACTAGAATAGTCCCAATAAAATATATTATTTATTGTATAAGCTGTTACTATTCCCGGTGTTATTTGTGTCCAACCATCTGTTATACCTAAAGAAGGCACCCTCATTTGTAATGGATAATAAGGATTTACACCATACTTAGCAGTTATATCAGGATCTGTAGTTGCTACCGTAATATTATTAAACCCCCATACAGAGTTACATTGTCCAGCTCCATTTCCTATACAATCCACCTCATTTGTACAACTAGGGTCTGCACAAGTTTCAGAATATGCTTTACCAGCGAATTTAATATTATTAATCTTACTTTGTGTAAAACCTGTTATAAGATACGCCCCCGTAGAGTCTGTCCCACAACAACCCCCATAACACGAACCATCATCACAAGTGGCTGAAGGTTTATAGTTTGAGGCTGTTGGTTCTGTACAACCATATACACAATCATCATATATACAAGTACCGTTATCAAAAGTAGCATTAGGATTAAAATTTGAAGCTAATCCATCCATACATCCACCTATACTACATGAACCATCATCTTCAGTGTATAAAGGATTAAAGTTGTCTGCCTCTGGATTGGTACAACCAATAGTTGGATAACTACAGGTTCCATCTTCAATTGTAGCTAAGGAGTTAAAATTTGCGGCATACTGGTCTGTACATCCAAAAACTTCATTATTTCCGTATACACAACAACAGTTGGGTTGATTTATGTTAAGGCAGAAACTAAATGTACCGTTACATGGTATTGTTGCACTGGTACTAAAATTGGTGGCGTTACTGTCTGTACATCCATAACATGTATAATCACAACTACCATCATCTATATTAGCATCAATGTTAAAATTACAAGCAGTATTAGTGGTACATCCAGGAATATCATCCACTACATCATAATCACAACCATTATTATCTGCGTTAAAAGAAGAAAGGTAATTTGTAGCACTTGGGTCAATACATCCCCAAGAATTTGCCCAAGTATCATTACCTAAGGTAAGAGGGATAAAGGTTTGACTATTATTAATTACAAAAGAGTAATTATAAACACACGCGTTTCCATTATCTCCTGTATTTTGAGTACTGGTTATTCTTATAAGATATGTTTGTGGGGCCAATAACGTACCATTATTAAATGGATGAAAGGGAGTTAACACACCAGAATCAAAATAATATAACTCATAATTGTAATTATTCACACCTCCATTCTGGTCAATATGTTTAACATCATCTTCTAAAATAGGACCATTATAAAGTTGCATGTAAGTAGTAACGTTTTGCATATATAACGCACTAAAGAAATTCCATACACCGTCTGTATAAGTTCCCCAATTTCCCCAAAAAGCTGATTGTACTGAATAATCAACCCATATACTAGTCCCATTACCTCCTGCATTAGTTTGCACCGTCGATAATAGATTGGCGAAATCAAAAGAAAGTGAAAGTTCAGTACATCCTGCTTGTGCCATGTTATTATTTTATTTTATTTACCTCACAGGAATTATAACATTCCTCAAAAGTTTTATATTCTCCAGTTCCATTATAGATTTGAGTTGTTAATTCTTCTACGCAAGACCAGGTTAAAGGTTTTTCGTTTTTAATACACCCACTACCATTCCAATTATATCCCTTATGATTCCACTCCATACAACACATTTCACCATAAGTTTTTATATTTGTTGGACTCAAAGCGGTAAATAGAATTTGTTCATTTATTCTTTCCTGTACGTCTAAACAATATACATCCCCTCTATTAGTTGTTGCAATTCTTTGTTCTTTACACGGTAAATAACCTAAAGTCCCGTTCATATTATATGTATTATATCCTTCACATTTTATTAAGTGTCCATATGATAAAGCCGCACCAGATGTGTAAAAAACTGGTACATTTTCGACATATCCAAGTATTTGATAGTTTCCGATTAAACTTTCATTTTTTTGAGGTTCTATCATACACTTCTTTTCTCTTAAATTCCAAAAATATCCGTCTTTTTGTTTTTCTTCACAGTATTGTCTTTGTCTTTTATAATTAATCATCTTCTTCCATTCTATTACTCCTTGGTTATTCACCTCTTCAATAAAATCTTCGACTGTTGGTTTGGTCCCAGCTTCTTCTGTTGCTTCTTCGTGACTACTACAAGCCATATAATAATTTATTTCATCAATTTTATGAACATGGTACCCTAAACAATCAACTTGTAATCCATAATCTTCTGCTTGAGTTTTAAGCCTAAATAAAGGTTGGTTATCTAGATGTTTTACTGCATATAATGAGTAATCTATATTTTCAACATCTTGATATCTATATCGTTTAAGGTTAATTAATTTAGTAATCTCCTTATCCATCTCGTCATTAATACAACACCTTTCACAAGCAATACCACAAGTTGGATCGTAATTTGACGATTCACTATCTAAACACCCTATTTTATTTTTTTCAATTTTCATATTTCATTTTTTTAACAATTACACGGAGTAAATGCTCCACCATTACAATCAGCAAGGTCATCAAAACACATAAATGAATCTATCATACTTTGATATGTTACTTGTGTAGTAACGGTAACATCATAACAACATGGTCCTACTACAAAAAAGTCGCAACACCAAACAGTCCATGTTGTGCTATAACTACAACTACCATCATCTAGTTGGGCTAATGGATCATAGTTTACGGCAGTAAAGTCTGTACAACCCGCAACTAAGTCTCCACTAGTATCATATTCACAGCAACTTACATCACCCATAGTACCTGGTAAAATAGCTTCTGGATAAAGTGGATGTCCAAATAATGATGAAGGTGGATTTCCTAAACAATCTGTACAAGTCACAACATTACCGTTTACACCAAGAGATGGTGCACAACCAAAGTCTGGGGCTCCCGATGGTTGAGAGTAATTATCAGCCATAGGATCTGAACATCCTGCAGGGAAAGAACATGTTCCAAACATACCGAACTCATTAAATATTTGTTGTCCTAGATACCAAGAAGATTGTCCTGTTTCTTCATTTGCTAAAGGGTCATATTGTAAGGAAGAAGGATTCATACAACCAAATATTGGGTATATACAACAATCTCCCTCTACATTGTGAACTGAAGTTAATGGATATCCTGGTAATGTTTGGTCTACACACGGAGTATTAGCGTCTTCATTATAATTATATGCTATTGAGTCTGTACACCCTGCGGTCCAATTACAAGTACTATTATTTAGACATTGTTGTGCCGAAGCATACATTGTAACACCTGGTATTATAACCGTTGAAGCCACACAAGCCGCTACTGGATTACCTACTTGTACCACTCCTCCAGTTAGGTAAGGATATTCGGGAACACAATGCCACCCTACTACAAGTTGTGAAGGTTCACATAAAGCACTAGTTTCTGCACCAGCGGCTGGAAAAATTCTAGTATCTGTATTACTAACTGTTGTAACATACGGAACTGAAGTAGTTATGATTTCTTGACCTTGGTCAAATTGTATATCAGCCAAATAACTATTAAGAGTATTTGGATTACCGTCTGGGTCAAACATGGTTTGACCGGTAAGAACTAGGTTTTTGGAAACTTCATTAAGAAAGTTAGTTTTTTCACAACCTAAAAAATTAGGTGTTGTATATTTTTTAAGACTTATGTCAGATATAGTTAAACCAAAAGATAAAGGATTTGTTATTATAGCTTCTTTTACATCACAAACTAATCTTAAACTTAAATTAGACGCGTTGGTTAGGGTAAATATACTTTCTAACTGAATAGATGTTGTACCGTCTGCAACGTCTCCAGAATTACTAGACCATGTTTTTACCGCATCTACAATTACATTTTCTTCTTGTGTGTAACTAAATGGTCTTTCGTCTAAAGCCCAATAATCTAAACCAAAACCATAATCACCGAAAGGACCATTTCCTGGTGGCATTGGGTTGGTTACACCGATTTGTAGTGCATAGGTTCCACTAGCTATTGGGGTAAATAGATACTCTTTATCATAAAATCCTGGACCTCCAAAAGTATCAAATAACATAGAGGTAGAATTAGCAATATCTTCTATTTCAAAAAACATATCATTATTACCTAATTGATTAGCGACACTGACTGGTGAACTTCCGTTAGTTAATCCTATATATCCAAAACGAATTCTATATTCTACTCCTTGGTCTAATTGGACATATTTAGACATATTTGCGGAGTTACAGTTGGTTGTGGTTGTAAATAAAACTCCATTTGGATTGTTTGCAGAAAGGTACTGCACTGTCTGTGTCACATTACCTCCAATACAAGGTGGACCTTCTGTAACAGGTGGTAAAATATCTGAACTACCTAAATCAAAATTTTGATACCAAACATATCCCCAATTAGGGTCTAGTTGTCCTGTTGCACTTAACTTTATAACAGCTAAAGTAGAATTATCATAATAATCCATTATTAGGTTAGCCTTCATAACATATTTTTCCCCATTGATTAGTCCACTAACTAATGGAGTGTATATTAAGTTTCTCCCCCCTACGTAATTAAGTATAGTACCTAAATTACTAGTATTTAAGCTGATTTCATCCATAACTTGGACGGGTCCATCATCAAATAGTTGTTGGTTATCACCTCTTCCTATAAATAAAGTTGGGTATGTAAAATTGAATAGTTCTAGTCCTACTCCGACCCCTGGTAATCCGTAATCTTTATAGCACTTACCTTCAAACCACACAAACCCATATTCACTATAATCTTCACAACATTTTCTTTCTACTCTTACTTCACTAGTTGTTTGATTGTCATAAAAAATAACTTCACCTCCATCACTAATAAAATAAGGTACTGGACATTTATAATCTTTAGTTAAAGTTTCTGTTGACCCACTACACTCTTCCGCAATTCCTGGATAAATTAAATCTGTATAAATACCCATATCTTTAATGTCTTGGTATAAAGGAAAAGTCAGGTTTATATTTCTTGTTTTATATGAAACTATATTAAGACATGATATCCAACCACATTGTCCTAAACTACAAGATGGGTCAAGAGGATCAAGGTCACAACTATTTTGTGGTATGTCTGAACAATACCATATCTTACCGTCACTATCCTCTACTACATCTCCTAGTGAATATGTTTCATTAGGATCCCATGGTCCTAAATCAGGAGCTTGGCAATATAAAAACCCATCGTTAGTTGTTGTTGTACCCTGTACATTAGTTACCAAAGCACCATATAAATTATAACTTAGATAGTAAAAAGGTACCACTCCTTCAGGTGGAGATGAAAGAGTATAGACACCTGTTTGTAATCCTGTATCTTCATCTATTTGTTGATTGCCGTATGCACCAAGAGCCAATTCATCAACATCTAAAGGTTCAATAAAAAGGTAATTATTTATATTATTTTCATATAATCTTAAATTATATTCGGTTGCTTCAATATTGAATGACTTAAAAAAGCCGAAGACATCTCTTTTTACACTAGTAAAACTATTTTCAGTAGACTGGGTATCTTCTAGAGATATGGTAATATCATCAAATAACCAAAAATCTCCAGTTTGTGCCTGAGAACCTAAAACTGACCATCCTGTGTATAACCAAAAGGTAAAGTCGTAAGCACCCCCATCAGGGGCTGTAAAAGTTGTGGTTAATATATCACGTTCTGGAAATACTGGAGTTTCTAAAGTTGACCAGGTCAAGAGAGAGAATAGATTAGACTCTGGATTCTCTATCCATAACATTACTGAAGTAGAACTTATACTTGCTGTTATTTGGTCTTTAATGTATTGTACATCGGTACTAAGAGTAAAAGAAACTCTATAATTAGCACCTGCCTCAAGTACTGTTTTTCCTTTTGTTCCCACATAAACAAATCCTGTTGGTTGGAAAGCGTCTGTAAGTTGTATTCTCATACTATAGTCACCAGCACTTTCTACCCAAGGTGGTGTAGTATCCCAATACATCCCTGTAGTAAACTCACTACTAAAATGTTCCCAATTAAAAGTCCCTAGTTGGAAGTTATCTATGAATACTTTAGAAATAAAATTGGTATACTCTTGGGCTATCATTCCATCGATACCATCCATAATAAAGAGTGGATCGAGTATTGTAGTTTCACAATCTTCAAAAGACATATCTGGATCTGTGCACTGATACGGATTAATATTATTAAGAAATAATGGTTCAGGATTTAACGCAGGAGGTGTTAAATTAAGTTTATCACCTAATAAATTTTCTCTTGATATTTTTCTAATTATCTTTTCCATTTTTATGTTCTTCCACTAATTATTGGTGTATCTGGTAATTCGTTTATAACACCACCTGTATATTGTTTTACAAATTCATTTTTACCTAAATATTTAGGTCTTATCCTTCTTGTTCTTTCTATACTCATTCTTACACCCTCACTAAAATAATCAGCGGGTATTTTAGCGTCTTGAGGTTGTGGTTCTATTTCTAAAACTCTCGCCGCTTGTAACCTTGGGAAAGGTGGTACTTGATAATTTTTTGTTGTTCCTGTGTTTACCATAATTATTTTATTTTTAAGTACAGAACGGAGCTGGACATGTTATTAATTCTTTATAATACAAATCCATCTCACATCCCACATCGTAATTTCTAATCTTTACAAAGTTTTCTGCGACTGGATTATTTCCAGCCAAAAACTCCATGTACCAATCCATTGCCTCAAAATCCCAAGTTTGAGGTTGTGGTGTAAAAGTTCTTGTATTGTCATTTAAGGAAATTACTGTGTAATCCATTTCTTCATTCCAAAAATCGATATAATATTCTGGGGCATATGACCATACAGGTAATGCACTACCCAAAACATAAACTTTACCATTAGCCGAATTAAAAAATTCAACTTTCATATATAATTTATTATTTGTAATATTTAATTTTTTCTTTGATTTCCAATGATATAAAAAACTACCTGGTTGATTTGGACAAATGGATATTTTTGATATTGGTGTTTCCTCTAGTTGTAAACTACTATACCCTATTAGTTTTTGTGTTTCTCTATGTGGTGTAGTATAGTATGATATTCTTATAAAACTACCAACAAATCTGTTTGTTTTTAGATATATATCTTGTTCAGTAAACATTTCTGCATCAACCCAATTTATTGTTTGTCCTGCTGGTGGTGAAAACTTAAAAAAATGTAAATAGATATCAAAACAACTATTTTCATTTTGTTGTGTAGAGTTACAAGCTAATTTATATCTTGATTTTTCCCAATCATCTATATTATTTATTGCTAATTGTGCTTTTTGGTCGGCTCTTTTATCCACCAATTCTGTATTATCAACCGGAAAGATGTCTTCTGTAATTGGGACTATAATCTCTCTTTGTGTTGGAGAAGGTGTGAAATAATATTTGTTATTTTCTTCCATATTAAGCTACTTCACTATTAATTAGTCTCGCTCCCCAATAAGTAGGTAGGTAAGTTTCTACCTGAACTGATGAACCGTTTATTGTTACATTTTGTGAACCATAAGCATCGACTGCGCTGTTATTCGGTCTAAGTGCCCCACCTACAGAACGAATAAATATAAATGCCTTATCTCCTTCATGCATTGGAATGGATTCTGACTTAAAACTTTGTGACCATATTTTTTGGAAATCTGATTTGGAAGATGTTGATCCATTTTCACCACAACTAGGTAGATATGTAGGACTTTGGTAATTGATAACATCATAATTTGTTGCTGTTGGGTCTCCAACATTACAATCAGCGTAACCATTACTATTGTCTCTACAAGGTGAATATGCCATTTTATTAACTGCTTCAGTAATTCCATCCATTTTCCATCCACCACATCCGTGATTCCATTTAACATTTGTAAATGCACCTCCCCATCCATCTGATTGGTATATTGGGGCTCCCGCACCACCGCCTTCAGTACCATCATCTGGGTCATAAATATAGGTACATTTTTCAGTTCCACTTCCAGGACCCGCCACACCACATTTTTCAGAAACAATACCAATCCAAAATCCGGAGTAAAGTCTTGTGTATTTTTTATATCCATCTGTAACAGCCATAGAAGCTGCTAAAGTTTGTGAAATACTTGAAGTTGTTGTACTTGGTAAGGTTGCTGACCATGTAGAACTACATTGTCCAGCACCAGTCCCTACACAGTCTGCCTCTGTTAAACATGTGGGGTCTGCACAAGAAAAACCTAAATCCATCCAAGGGTTATTATATGTGATGGGTGGGCCCCCAGTATTTGGTCCCGCAACTGCCCATCCCTGGTCTAAAGAACCAGCATTATAATATTTTTCATAACCATCGTAATTAATACCCATTTCAATATTAACTCTTCCTCTAAATTCATAATTATTAACCATATTAGGGGGTACGTTAGGAAAAAATTGTGTAGGTTGTTCTAAAGGCAATATCGGTCCTCCTATAGCCGAAGAAGAAGTACCATAATAATTTTCAAAAAGTGAACCACCCGCCGGATTTACACAACTACATTGTCTTTGACAATTTGTACCACCTTTACAATTATTAATTAATTCGTCAGTTGTCCAAGTTTGTGTTGGTAATGGTCCCCATGTTGAATTACAGCCCAATGGACTTATACAATCTGCCTCATTTGTACAAGAAGGGTCTGCACAAGTCGGATAGGAACTACCTGTAGGCCATATTCCTTTTTCTGCATCCACCATACACGCCCAAGTAGATACACATGTACCATAAAACATTCTCCAGTTATTAGGATCGGAAGGTATTCTATGTGCCGCAATATTTACTGTTTCAGAACCAACTACTGTATTTGAAACTATCCCGGCGTAACCTTCTAAATCACTACCAGTTCCTGTTGATCTCGCAATTTGATTACCTGGTAAGGGTAATGTTTGAAAATGTGGTATTCCGTTTCCGTTTATATCGGTTGCTGTTGGGATATTGTCTGAGTTTACATCAACTGGCCATCCATGTCTAGGTGCCAAATAGTCACCTGTAGAAAGTGTTGATCCTTGATTAAAACATGTTTTACACTGACTGGTATCGAACTTATAAAATTCAAATAAATTATGAGAAAAGTATTCTGGTGAAATAGAGTCTCCATTTGTATCAGTTATGGTAGTATTCCAAGTGGATAATCCATTATCGTATTGTGTTGTCCAATTTCCTGAGGGTGGTACGTCTGCTAACCCATAACTTCCTTGACCTAAATCAAATAACTCTTGGTATCTCCCTGTTTCTGCAGTAAATAGTGGTGATCCTGTCCCATCTCCTAAATCTCCATAGAGATAACTAAAGTTTGGGTCGGCTGTGTAATTCTCATATCTAAATACATCATAGGTAGCACTACCATTAATTATAGATACATTAAATGCTGGATTGTCCTCCCCTACCATAACTCCCGCAAGTTTTGTTAATGTAGGTAATTTAACGGTAGGATAAGTTTCTGAAGGAATATAATCGGCAAAACCAGTACCCCAATAGGTTGCGTCTTTCCAAAAAGGATAAATACCTCTACAAATATTCCACCCTATCATTTGGTCACCAACATCATATGCTGGAGTTGGCCCTGAAACATTATTATAACTATTCTGTATTTTTTTTGTACGTGCCACAAATTTATCCCCTTCAGTTAAAACATTAACAACAGCGTTACCTCCATCATATTGACAACAACACCCATTTGCGTTATAATTCCCTACTCCTGGTGTATCAGTTTGTAAAATTCCTAAAGCATCTACAACACAAGGTCCCCCTTGGTCCACAATATTTCCACAAGCATAAGTTGCCACAGTATTGTAATTTGTTGCGTTAATATCCATACATCCGAATATAATTTGTGATGTACCAGACTCGTTTAACTTATAAGGGCTTAAAGAAACCATTAAATTTTTATCTTTATTTATATAATGACTTCCATTCAAAAATGGATAATCCACTCCAATTGTTTGGTCAACATCCTCAAAATAACCAACACTTAATAAATCTCTCCAAAAATACAACCCATCAATGTATTTAGCCCAATAAGGTATCCCCAATACATTAGGGTCTGCCGTTTCTATATAACTAGACCACACTTGTAATTGATATTCTGTTAGAGGATCGTAAACCCAACCAGCATATTGTGGAGTACCATAATATTTTATTATTTCTAAATTATCATAATACCCAATAAAGTCACCGTAACCAACTAAACCGCCCACATAATTCATTAAACCTAAAGCAATTGTATGATTTCCAACTACTGTAGGTATAAAAGAAACTGTATAATCATTAGCAGAGTTTGTTGAAGGTACGGTTAAATTAGCCGCGTTACCAACCGGTTTTCCATAAGACCCATTACCTAATATCATTTGATTACCTCCTGGGTTAAATATTCTTATCATTCCTGTTGATGATTCTTGTTCATAATTAACTTTTAAGACCAGTGTTTCACCTACTAGATCCGGAGTAACCATAAATGTTGTTCTAATGTAATTACCTCCGTAGTTAGCTTGAGCATTAGGTGAAACCCAAGAAGTGGTTGAAACTAATTTTGCCTTACCTGCAACTTGTGAAACCGTTAAATTACTAGTATTATAACTTGTATAGATTGACCAAGCGTTATACATAATTCCATCAAAATCATTAGCATATACCTCATAGTTACAATCTCCCAATCCACCACATTCACGTTGCGCCCCATTAAATCGATTTGATAATGTGGTTACTTGTTTTTCTAATAAAAGATTATTATTAAATTCACTAAAATCTATATAGTACCAGTCACCTAAATATTCATCAAATTCATCCATGTATCCACCACCCGAATCTTTTACATACCCTCCTCTGTTATCAGTATTACTTCTTCTAGAAACTACATCTAAACCATCACCTGTTTTAGACAATAAAACTCTATAATTAAATTTCCAACTAAAAAAAGTCTCAACATCCGTAAAGTCGTAAGGTAGTTGACCCGCTCTTTTTGTTAATAAAACATATAACTGTGTAATTGGTAATCCCCAATTATCTACTAAACCTTTTGTGTTTATATCTTCGTCTATAACAGCATTATAATTTTTATCCATAAAAATACTATTACTCATCGGTAAGTCGCTCACATCAAAATTATTTATAGAATTAATAATTTTACCTTTTCGTAAATAATATTCAGAGGGAACACTTAATAACTTATAACATTCTATATAATAATTGGTTGGACTTGCTACTAATTGTGAATCGGTATAAGCTCCATTAAAAAAAGCAATTAAGTCTTGTTGTGACTTGGCCCTTATATCAAATGAATAGTTGTCTAACACATCTATTACTGTGTATATCCCACTTAAATTAAAAAGGGTTGGTTTTTTATCATTATTAAAGTCTGTTCCTAAAGCATCTTCTGAAACAGTAATTAAAGTAAAATCATTTACCTTTAAGTTATGTGGTACTAATAGAGTTACCGTTATTGCATTTAGTGGGTCATTTACGGATGGGGAAAAATGTCCGTTATTTAAGTCTTCAATAGTAATTGGTAATGTACTAGAGTCTGAATAATTGACGACTCTTTTAATAAATCCTTGTGAAGAAGTTACTGTCCAAGGATAATCTTCTCCCTCTGTATTTTCCCCTTGTACTAGAGTTGTCCAATCCCAATGATATTCTGTTTTATGGTCAATTATTATATAATTAAGGGAAGTGGCTTCACTTAAAGCACGCCAGGAAGTTTCCAATACTCTTTTGAAACCATAAAGTGTAGGGTCACAATTACTATATTCGTCTCCAACTTCATCAGAAGCTATAGGTTTTATAAATATATAATCCCCTTCCTCAAAATTATGTTTGAATGGAACATATAATGCTGTTTTCCAACCATTTTCTGTTGGTACTGGTACTGTAAATAAAAATGGCACTCCGTCTTGGGTATATCCCTTAATTTCTTTATTTGAAATCTTTAGTGTTGTTGACGCATCTGTCATTAAAGGAGCGATTACTGGTTTAGATGGGTCAAAATAGTTTTCTATTGGTGTGTTACCCACATTAACACCAGGCCATATTGTTACATATTCATCTAAATAAATAAGAATGTCATTATATAGTATATTAGTTATACCAGTGTCTATACTTAAAACTCCGTCTTCATTACTTGGTAAGAAATCAACATTAACACTAAATGAGGGTAATTCATATAATTTAAGATAGTCATTTTCATATGGATAAACAACATGTCCTACCCAATTAATTATTTTATCAATTCTAAAATCTTCTTCTGTAGGATTAATTGAGTCTGGACTAAGAATATTAGGTAAAAGGTAGTTCCAGTCTTTGAAGATATCTGTTTCAAAGGTTTCATCAACATCTTCTTGTAATTCATATGAACTATTCCATGTTCCTATCCAATGATAATCCTGTGGATAATACATAGTGGTATTTATCGTTGCTGTTAATCTATAATTGGTGGATTCTTTTCTTTCTTTTTGAAATTGTTCTTCCGCACCAACTACTTTTATAACTTCACCAGTAGGTAAAGGTTTATTACTGTTATTAGTGGTAACATTAACATTATATCCTATTCCTATAGCGTCAGCTTTACGATCTTCTGTTCTTATTATTTTTTTTCTATCCATTCCCATTTTTACTCAATTGTTGGTATTGTTAATTTTAATCTATCTAACGCTGTAGGTTGAGATTTATCCATTCCAAAAAAGTAATACTTTCTTATTGGGTAAGCATTTAAGACTGTATTGTCACTTGTGGACATATCGGGGTTATAAGGTGTAGTAAGCCATGGGTTTGTACTGTTTCCGGGTGATGCCGGATCGGGATGTGATTCTGGAATAACATCTCTCCACCAAAAAGTATTATCATTATACCATTTAATTGGTACTCCTCTTTCCCAAGCTAACCACCTAGGATAAGCGTAATTATTTGGACCGTTATCTCTTCTATAAATATGATATCTAGACTCTACTGGATTTCCAGGTACCGAAGTAGTCAATAATTGAGCAGTCATTGGGTAACTCCATCCATACCAAGTCCAGTTTGAAGAAGTCCAGTCCCAACTATTGATATAATTACTTGTATTTGGAAAAAACCCATTATAATCATTACCTAATGTTTCTCTAGGATATTGTTGGTTTGTTCTGAACTCTAAATTATCATATAATGCAAAATATTTGTTTTGTAAAAATTCTAAACCTCCTGTTCCATCATCTATGGCTGACGGATTTTGGAATGATGCCCTTCCATAGTCAAATTTAGCTAGTGTATATTCATACGAAAAGTTAGCATCTGTATTAACAGAAGAGTTGGGAAGATTCATATCTATTGTTGCCCATTGGTTTGGTCCTCCTCTAAACTCTGGATAATTTTTGGTTATATCAACAATTGACGTTCCTCCAATTGTTCTAGTATTATAATAACGTCCATTATTTATTATTGTACCACCTTTTGGGTCACCATATCCCGCTGTATATGTTTGGAACTTTACTTCTCCATCTGCTTCTTGGTATTGCCCCGCAAATATTAAAGAGTATCTTTCCCAGAGTCTTGCTTTATGTACCTCTGATTGAGAAGTTATCGCATATGCCTCCCAATCCTTATTAGACCTACTACAACAATCACTTTCGTCACGACCAATAAAGAATTGTGGAAAGTATAATCCTCCGTGTAATCCTTCTCCTCCATGTGTACCTAGTTCTCTACTATTATCGATTACTTTAATTGGTCTAGGTGTGAAACTATAAATAAAAAATTGGGCTATTCTTTCTCCACCCCAGTCATTTGCATAAGTATCCGTTTCGTGACAATAAGCACAAATACCAATATCACCTGTATTACCACAAGGAGTAGTTGTACAAGTATTTGTTGGAAACGTACCAGAAGTACAGTCATTAGCTGGTACCATACCTAACCTAACCGCCATCCCTTCTTTAAGTTCTAAATTCCAAGAAAGCCAACCTCCACCACTATCCCAATCATGTTGTGCGATACCCATTATTGGACCATTTCCCCATAAAAGAGCATTTTTATCAAGCTGTAAACAATGACTTTCGATTTCTTCAGCGGTTGTAAACTCATCCGGACAGAAATTAGTTGAGTAGGTAAAATCGTAAGCCCCTACATCTCCTCCTTTACCCGCCCAAGCGACCTGACCTGCAGATTCTCGAGCTCTCGGGGTATATCCAAAATTCGTTGTTGCTGCCGAATATTTCCAATTAGCATCACTGTCACAATCATCTTGTGTAGTATCACAGTAGTGTATTCCTGCCCCAACCCACCACACACCAGCAGCGCCAATATAATTTAATCTTGCCTTAAATTTATAATTTCCCCAAGTTGGTGCTATAAATCCTCCTTTCATAGAGTTACCTAATATACAGTTGTTTCCAGCCGCTATTGTAGTTCTGTTTGCTCCTTGGTTGGCTGTATCTGGTACTTGGATATTTCCAAGACCATACCCATAATTATTTTCTGGTAGTGACCCACCATTTATAATACTCCAATCTTGGGAAAATCCGTATGGAGTTGCGTTTTGATTAAAAATATTAGCTGCCCTATTTCTTCCGACATATCCTGAAAGATCTGTTTGCATACCTGAGAAATTAATACATCCTTTACAACCGTCTAATGGTCTAGCAGTACCTCCAAATTCTGTTCCTACTCTATTAAAATGATTATATCCCCAACAAGCTGTATCTCCCCAAGATTGTCCATACACTCCAAATTCACAACCTGTATATGGAGTATAACTTCCTGTACCAGCACTACCCAGTTGCATGTAATTACAACCAATTGTATTCTCCCCTGAATTGGTTGAAAGACCATCACCTTGTCCATTGTAGTAATAAGGTCTTGTGCCGCATATTTTCATATGATGACAATTACCATTAGTTCCATTAGGGAAACCACTACATTCACAGTTGTCACCAACATAACTATTTGATGCCGATTGTGGTACTGGTGTATCTCTTAGACCAGTTTTTGTTACATTAGCTATAACATTCCAATCGTAACCAGTGGATGGGTCATATCCATTAACCGCATCTGCACAACCCCCAAATTCATCTTGAAGTGGCATTGGTATTGTAGCGTTCCATTCGGCCAAAACACCCGTATGAACCATATAATAATTTGATACAAATCCTCCTTTACTTAATACATTACCTACCACTTCTTCGGAACCATCAGTAAATCTTCCTCTTTGTCTTGGGTCTTTTCTATAGTATCTATCAAATATATAATTTGCTGGGAATTGTCTTCTTTCTGTATTTGTTGGTGCTATTTTTGCTCTAGAAATTATCCATGGGTTTGTACCAATACTCTTACCAAACCAATCTGGAGGTGAAGTATTATCTGGATAAGTTAAGTCTCCATCTCCATTCCACCATTCTCCATTAACACCAGCACCATCAAAACCTTCTGGTTGTTTACCACTTACTGCAATATCATAATCCCCAATTAAGTTAAAAATTTGTGAAGTGGTATAATATCCACTTAGTCTAATCCTAGAATAATTTCGATAATAAGTGGCGTTATTACCAAATTGGTCATCCATATTAAAAGCGGGTATATCTGTATTCCATTCTAATTCTGGCGCTGCCCAAAATGTATACCTATTATTTTCAACTTCATTATCTATATTATCTCCTGGTATTACAGGATTAGGTGCAAAAATAACTCCTCTATTTTCTTTTGCTTCTTTTTTACCTTTATAAGTGTATTTGTCAACAAAATAATCATCAGTATAAGCACCATTTAATGGCGACCATATGGCTCCTGGGTCACCCCATGCAAAATTTGTTCCATTTCCTTCATACCCATGAGCCGAAGCAACCAATTCACTTTGTATTCCTAGTATTGAGTCATCCTCAAAATCATCTGGCCCTTGTCCTTCAAAATAAAACATAAAACGGTAGTCAGCATAGGTTGGAAACCCATCTTCGTCATCTACGAATGCTTGTTCATTCTCATCCCAACTTTTTTTACCTTTATTCAGGGGTAGTGCCACTTGGAAAGTTCCGTCTGGTCTACTAAACCATTTTCCTACGTATTCAACGTTTTCATTAAATTCTGTAATTCTAACTGCCTCAATTACTCCCCTACCACCAACTTTTGCTCCTGAATTTGCCACTTCTCCAGGTGTACGTAAATCTTTTGCACTAACCATTCTAGAAACACCAGCTTTATTACCACCAGGAAAATTATTATAGATATCATTACCTTGACAGGATCTAGGAATAAATGCGGCGTCTACTGTGTCAGTGTCACCATCAGTAAAAAAACTACCTATTAAAAAAGCTTTAGGTGAAACAAAACGAGCGGTATCAAAATCGAGTCTAGTGATACCAAACTCACATTCATCAGCGTCTCCCCAAAAAGGTCTTATAAAGACTGTTTTATTTATACCAACTATTTGTGCTAATTGATCTAAATCATTAGAATCTCTAAACTTGTCTGGACCCTCAAATAGCGTTTCTGAGTAACCCATGTTTATTAAGTCTTGTGGGATTACAGAATTACTACCAATATCACTTAAATCAACATCCATATGAATAATATGAGTACCTCCTGGAATTCCAAAAAACATATAATCACCATTTTCATTAGTTGTTGTTGTATATTTGTAATATTTTTCGTGTATATACTTTAATGTCTTATTTGACATTATATCATATTTTGAGGGAAATGTACCAACAGGTGTATGGTCACCAGGAGTATTAATTTGTTTATCTCGTGGTAATAAATTATACCTTTTACCAGATACTAACATATCATGAGGAGAACTAAAAGGATATAAAGATGTGACTAAAGAGTTTTTTGCGTCTTCATTATCTATGGGAATAAAAATCGATAATTTTGCGTTTTTTATGGGAAATCCACCGTTAGAAGTTACCTTACCTACAACAACACCATAATTAGAACAGAATATTCTATATGTTTCTGCTTGAGTTATTTTTAGGCTCAAAATTTCTAAAAAATCAAAATCTTGTTCTAGGTTTAGATTGACTTTTTGTTCCCCTGGTTTTGGTGTTATACGTATTACTCGATTTTCTCCCATTGATTCATTTATAAATAAATATTATTTTATCAATTATTTGTGAAAAGTAAACGAGTTTAATTAACTATTACTTGGATGTCGGTGTTTGGGTATTTTATTTCAAACATTGTATTGAAGTTTCCGAAAAGTGTAAGGTTCCCACTTGTGTCAATTTCATAAGTCTCATCGTCTACATATGGTTGTGTTACTTGACCTAATCCATATTGTCCACCCACACGATTATAAATTTTCATTTCAATGATGTTTAATACCCCATCAATTAAATTTAATTCCTTAGATAAATCTGATAAATATATATTTTGTCCCATGGTTTGGGAGGTAACATCAAAATATTCCCTAACTTTTGTTATTATTTCAGTTATTACCAATGATTTATTATAATCTTTATTAATATAACACATTACCTCAACAGCTAAATTAATTATAACCCCATTAGTGATAGTCACATAATCATTAATCATCCTATAATTTGCTAAATACCTAGACATATTTTCTCGTAAGGTCTGAGTAGACGTTGTGGTTAATTTTCTATTTGGTCCTAGACTTAATGTAGATATTTCAATTTTATTTTGTCTTTCACCCACATTTGTTTTGAAAGGAACTCCAAATTTACTACTCATTTTTTTAATTAAAGCTAAATAATCTCTTACTGTTACTGCTCTATTTTGTGATGCAAAATTATATTTAATTAAATTTCTTAGTTCTTCTACAGAAGGGGCGTCGGTCCCCCCAATAGCTGGAGTTACATTATTTATTCTTAAAGAAGTTTCAACTAAAGCATTATTAGTGGCATCAGTACCAGTCACTAACATATTAATCAATCCTTTATTTTGTAAGACATTAGGACCTATATTAGATTGTTGTCCCCCTCCCACTGTATATCTAACATAGAGTGTTGAATTAGCTGTCGGTAATTCACCTAAACTTGTATTATTAATTAGAGTTTGGACTTGTGACCTTGAGAAAGCGTTACTAATATAATCGTTAATTGGTTCTGCGTTAGCGGTACCACTACCAAAAGTTAATCTACAAAAACCTCTGTCGGTATAGTCTGCAACAAATCTTTTTGTAACCTCTACCCATTTTCCTGGTTTAATTGACGAGTTATCGGAACTTCTAACTTTATCTTCAATAAAGACTTGGGATTCTGCCAACGAATCTACCTCGTAAAAACGATTTTCAAACTCAAGAAATTCATTTAGTGTTGGTTCTGCTCCGTTTATACCTATCACCATTTTTACCTGTTCTACACTTATAACATTAGTCTCCGGTAGAATTATCTCCATAAAAGGGTTTAAGTCTTGTGGTCTAATATTACGTTTTAGTATTTTGGTTTTACCATTAACTACAGCCTCTCGTTTTACTAAATCGTATGAAATTATAAGATCGTTACTATCTTTATTTGGTATTACTAATCTATTTGGTACCCCTCCTGCAGAAAGTGGAGAAGAAAAATCAATATCTTGTTCTACTTGAAATATTTGTCCTCCTCCTTCAACTTCCGATCCATACCTTAATGTTGGCGCATAACCATTATTAAAAGAATCTCCTTGTGGAGGGACGGTAACTCTAAAATCGACTAGACACATACTTGGTCTTACACCAGGTATTTTTAACCCTAATGTTCTACCCATAGATAATATTGATGACCTTTCCTGAGCATACTCTATTTGTGTCTCTTGGAAAGTTCTATCGGTATTAAATGATAACATATCCGCAACTGCAGCATTTAATTCTAACAACATTTGTCCTACAGAAGCATCATTAAAATCACTAAATAAATCTGGATAATATTGTTTAACAAAATTTATTAATTCTGTTCGTATTTCAACGAATGTACGGGCATTATAATTAATACTATTATTTTTTGACATTTTTATAATATAATTTCGATACTATCACTTTGCTCAAAAGAAGCTTCTACAACGGTGTAATCTATATTTACTTTAATATGATTAGCGTCATCATTTGCAGTTATTATTAATTCATTTATAGTTAAATTTGGTATATACCTACCTATGGAAGTGTTTAACTCTAATTTAATATCGGAGGTTGTTTTTTCATCTATTTGTTCAAAAAGAAAATTATAGAGTCCTGATCCGAATTCGTTATTATAAAGTCTATCCCCTTTTTTTGTTAAGAGTAAATGTATTAAATCTGACTTTATCGCACGTTGTGAAGTACGATTAAGTCTCAAAAAATTACCAATTGGTGATTTTTGAAAAGGAAAGTCAATATTAATAGTTTTAACTGCCATATATAATTCTTTATTATAAATATCATTCTATTCAATTTGTAAAGACTTGTTATATAATATCGTCTCTAAGTATTCTATTCATTTTAATGTGTGGTGGTGAAAAAGGACAGTGTCTACACCCACTACCGCAACAAGTTCCTCTTTTTTTATGATACTCTTCTGTCATTACCATATTACCCTTATCCCAATAAAAGTCTTGGGGTTGTAATTTAGGTTTAATAAATTCTTTATAGTGTAGTTCACTAATCCAATCATCACTTCTCCTCATTTTTCACTTCTTTTATTTCTTCATTATGTCCACAGTGGGGACATGTTATTAACATAGGTACCTTTTTTTCATTTTCTGGTACATTATTAGAAAACAAATGGTAGTCAGCAATTGACCACCATTTATTACATTTACCACAATTAAAATGATACAGTATTTCCTTACTAAATTTATGCGTCATTTAATTCTACCTCTTTCTTCTCTTCTATAGATTTCATATCAACATCGATCTCACAATTTCCTCCTGCACATGCTAATTCACCCGATAAATCAGTATTGTCGTCCAATTCAACAACATTAGATAGATCAACATTGGTTAGAGATTCTAACATTTCCTCATATTTTTCTTTTGTAATGTCTTCGAATGGTGCTTGTTTGTAAGTACCTCCATTATAAGGTAATACTGATAAACCATTGTAGAACTTTCTATTCTCCCACATCCATTCACCTGCTGGATCCCATTCATGTTCTCTTAATGATATAGTTGCCGATACATTATGACTATTTGAACCTTTTCTATGTCCAGCATTTACCCATTCAGTTGCAACTTTTTTTACTCTTTCTAGTAGTTGGAATGGTGATTCTGTTCTTAGGATGGAACCTTCTGGTGATTTTTGTGGTATACTAATTACTGCCGTGTCATGTGGTCTAAAGTATTCATCTTCCACCAATTCTGGGTGATTAATTGTTAAATATGTGTATATAGCTTCATTTTTACCAACTCTAATTCTTCTAATGTAATAATCATTATGCCATGCATGGATACCAGAAGATGTTCCTAATGTTAATGATGTCGTTCCAGCTGGTTTAACTGTAGTTGTTCTAGCCGCTGGGTTAATCCCTAATAATTTAGATACTCTAGTGTTTTCTCTTTTCACTAAACTAGCTGCCTTAGACATGTCGTATTTAAGTACTTTACCAGAACCGATACCTGTCATTGACACTCCTATAAGAGCATCTTTTTCTGTAGTTTCTCTCCAGACATCCCTTAAATAATGAAATGAAGTGTATCCTGCTTGTAATGTTCCTATAAATGATGCGACTTTCACTCTTTCATTTAAGTCTTCTTGTGATTCTATGTTTGAAACGTTAACCTCACAAAGGTTACAAAACTGATAAGGTCTTAATGCTATCTCACAACAAGGATTAGTTCCCCAGTCTTTGTCATTATTAAGATATATACCAGGTTCTCCTGCTCCTGATAATTCTACACGTTTCCATAAGTCCATAAAAAAGTCTTTTGTAATTTTGTGTCTCATTAAAACAGCTGAGTTATTAGCTCTACCACGTTGTGGGTTTACTTCCCACCAGTTACCGGCTTTACATCCGATCATTGCGTCGTCGTCAGCACTAAACAGACTAATAAGAGCAGCTCTACGAATACCACCGGCCAAGACTGCGTCCGCAATATGACAGACAATATCGTGTACTTCAATTGTTGTAAGTTGTTCTCCATTTTCTTTTTGATTTAATAGACCTTCTATCTTAACCAAACATTCTTTTAGTGGTTGAGGTCCTGGTGCTTTACCACCTGATGTTATTAATCTAGCTCCTTTTGGTCTAATGTCAGAAAAATCAAATTCTACTCTACTCCCACCACCATTCATATATGATTTCATTAGAACTTTAATAGAATCTGCCCAACCTTCAATAGAATCTCCAATTAAGAATCTTCTTTTCTTTTTAGGGTAAGGTTTTTGTATAATTGGTAGTTTTGCTACGTGATGTCTTTGTACCGAATATCCTACACCTGTCCCACCTAATAATAAAAACATACACTCACTAAAAGAATCTATATTATCAATTGGCATATAAGCACAATTATAAATTCTATTAGGAGATATTTCAATTGGTTTCCCTCCAAATTGCATACTTCTCATTGATGGTAAAACTTTTTTATCATATACAAACTTGTACTTGTCTTCAATTTCTTCCTTCAAATGAGGATAGTGTTTAATATGCATATTTTTATTTCTGGTAACTAATTCGTCCCATGTTTCTCTTCTGTTTAATTCCGGAATATATTTGGCATATTTCATATACACAGTAATATCCGACAAAATTCTATTTGATACATCCATTTTTTACTAAATTTTTATTAATTATTATTTAACTTTTCTTGCCTTTTTTTAATGGCATCCAAAACTCTGTTGGCTTTCTTCTCTTTTTTAACGTCTTCAAATCCTAAGAATGATACTTGGTCATCTGTGTCGATATGAACTTTTCCATTATCGAATACACAATCTTCAAATATTACACCATCCTTACCAAATCTTGATTTTAATACCGCAATTGTTGCTCTACCACTTTCTTTTTGTTCTAAAGTTTTTGCTATAGACATAATAAAATGTCCTATTTGTCCTTTTTTAATTGATCCACCAATTTGATGTGCTTCTACAACATCCGCTCCTATTGAGCTTCTATTACCTTGTACTGCTGTCCAACCTACCATATCAAATTCATGAACTAAGGTCTCAAATTCCCTCATTACATTCCCTTCACCTGCATATTCATCAGTAAACTGTCGACTAGGTACAACACAATCAATATAATCTAATAATAAAACATCAGGTTTTACTCCTCGAGTTATCAACTTTCTAATGTAATGTTTTATCTTATTAACTGTAGTACCATCTGAAGCCATCTTCTTAATTATAAGTTTACCTCTATCTGTTTTGAAACCTTGTAATTTTTCTTTTACTTCTTCTTTTCTTTCAGATAACTGATTTAATTCAATTCCTGTCCAACATGATATATGTTTTCTTTGTATAACCTTTGGGTTATCTTCAAAAATTATTTGTACTACATTATGTCCAAGATTATAGGCGGTATTTGCGAACTTTGTAAGTACTGTTGACTTACCAACACCAAAAGGTGCTAAAACTACTCCTAATTCTCCTTTAGACAATCCCCCGTCTGTTATATTATCTATTCCACTTATACCTGTGGCAACTGGGTGTCTAAAATCATCTGCTAAAACCTCTTCAAGTGCACTAAAGACATCAATCCCATCTTCTTTATCATTTCCTACACTAAGTGCCTTTCTAAATAATTCTTCAATTTTATCATAATCTTCAAAATTACCACTAGACATAATTTTTTCAGAATTACTTATCGCCTTTTTAATTTCCTGTTGTTTACAAAATTTTAACGCTGTTTGTTGTGTAAAATCGGCGTCTGAAAAATCCTGTTCTTTTAATTTTTTTAATGTGTCTTTTAAGACATCTTTCGCCGTTTCATTTGATACCTCTATTCTAATGAGTTGGTCTAACGCATCATAAGTTGGTACTGCCTCATACTTTCCATAATATTCCTTTATTAATTGCATTAATAATCTACAATATTGGTCGTCAAAATAAGTAGGTTCTATTGCGTCAACAATATTATCTGCGAATTTGGTATCTACGATTAATAATGAATGTAATTTTAATTGGAATTTATCCCCTAAATATCCGAAATTTCTATCTGTCATTCTTTTATAATTGATTTATCTATAAATATATTCTCTATCTTAATCTTACTGGTTTTAATACCCATAATGTTTTTCCACACTGTTGTATCTTTTCTTACTCAAACACCTTTGAATCTTTGAAATTATACTCGGTATCAAAGATTTTATATTGACTGAGTACCTTACTTTAGGTGGGAAGTCCATTGCTGTGAATCTTTCGATTATTATTATCTTACCATCTACACGTATTTCAAAGGTAAAGTAGTCTTCACCCTCTTTTTGGTTATCGTTAACTACGGAGTTTTTATTAGAGAAGGGATTGTAATTAGCCCAAAGAAAATCTTCGCTAAGTCCCTTCAAATAACTTTGTATTGTTTGTGTAATGTCGTCTAATTCCCATCTAAGTTCTAATGAATTTTTCGCATTATTGTTATACCCCCTTATGTTAAAATATCTTTGGCAAACTATGTTTTCATTAATTCTTAAAATAAACTCAAATTTATCGCTATATTTACTTACTTTTTTTTCCATTTTTTGTTTCATTTTTTTTTAGTGTTATAAAAGGTATTAAAAATTCAGACTGATCTTCATAAGACGCTGGTATTACATTTACTATTCCATCCTCTATCATCATTTTAATTACATTTTTGTAATCTCTTCCAGATGGATCTAGTTCCAAGTTTACTAAATCTTCTACATTTTTCCTAGCCCCTTCATCCATAAAAGGCTCCTTTAAGTTAATTATTTTTTTATTTATTTCATATAATTCGTCACCAAAAACTCCTCCATTACTGGTTCCTGTTTTGATGTTATTAAGTACTTTGGTTATTCTCCAGTTGTCCCCCTCATATTCTAGTGATTTAACTTCTTCTAGAGAAACTTTTCTAGTCTTTAACTCTGGTACTAACTCACCTAATCTTTTAGGTGATAATCCTTTAATTCCTAAAATATTATCTGAGGGATCTCCGATTAACATTTTAATTAAACATACATTTTTAGGAAGATACTCCAATTCTCTGGTGACTAGAACTGAATCTTCTTTTATTAATTCTTTCTTATCTAAAAGATATACTCTAACTTTCTCATTAACTAATTGTACAATATCCCTATCTGAGGTGTAGATAGTAATTATTTCATTACCATTCTTTTTTATACAATAATGTGCAATTAAATCGTCTGCCTCCATATTTTCCTGTACGTATTGTCTTACATATAACTCTTCTAAATATTGTTGAGCCCTTAGTTTCTGTTTAAGAAACGACTCTGCGTCATAACTAGAAGATTTTCTACGTTTAGTTTTATAGTTAGGATAGATTTTTCGACGAGCTCTATTACCATATCTACCATCCCAAAAAACTACTACTTTATTGTAATGTTTTTGAGATAATGTTCGTCTTAGTATATTAAGAAATTGGAATATTCCCCCTATATGTTCTTTTTTGTCATTAAAAACGTTTTTAGCTCCGAAGAAAGCTCTTTTTAATAGAGCATCTCCATCAACTACTAGGGTTTCGAATTTTTTTTGTTTATTTCTTGGTCTCAACTCATCATAATTAAAAGGTTAAACATTTTCTTCTATTAACTCAAAGCCGTCGTCTTCTACTTTTTCTCCAGCTTTTTCAAATTGTTCAACCCAATAACTTGAGTGTGATTCTTTGTATTTTTTAATTTCATTGGCGTCATCCCCTATGAAATTATGTGGGGTTACAATTACCCTTCCATCTGAAAAACCAATACCATTAACATGATTTTTAAGTATTGATACTTTTGTACGTGTTGCAAAAGATACTTTCCTTCCATTTTTAGTTGCATTGATTTTTGATGTTCCACTGTTCTTCTGATTTCCAAATAAAAAAACTAGTGTTGAATTTAGAAAGATTGCTTCTCCTCCTTTCATCTTAATTCTTGGTTGACTAAATGGGTTATCTGGTAATTCCACCCATGGTTGGTTAACAATAATAAGAGTGTTGGTAAATTTAGAATCTTCTTTTCTTGATCCTGTAATTCTTTGGTTTATTCCCATTCCTATTTTGTCCGCTAAAGTACTTGCATTATGCATCTTACCTCCTTTACCCTCAAAAGTCATTTTACAGGGTACTGAACCAACTGAATCCCAAAAGAAAACTAAATCATATGGGATATTACCTTTTTGTTGTTCATCTATAAGTTCATTTATATAATCTGTGATTTGTTCAATATAAGAAAAACCATCATTAAATAAAAAGGTTCCACTCCATTCTCCATTCTCATTTAAGTCACAATCAAATCCCATTAATTTAGCGTGTTCAAAGTCCCATTTTTGTTCAGTAATTATAAAAACTGGTAACTTACCCTTTTTTTGAGCGTCCACCGCCGCTTTTACTAAAGCCGTGGTTTTTCCAGTATCAGAATGACCTAAAAATACATTTATATGTCCTTCTGCAGGTCCTGGGATACCACAAGCTTTGTAAAATGCTTCACCAACATCAAAGAAACTATCTTCTTTATACTTGGCTTTTGTACTATACTTACCTTGTAAGTCTTCTAATGAGAATGTTTTTTTCTTAATTTTTGCCATAGTCTTTAATTATTAAAATGGCATATCATCCATGTTAATCTCTGTTCCTTTATCTAATTCTGAAATAGTAGTATTACTAACAGATGAAGTTGCCTTTGGCGTTTCTTCTTCTTTTCTCTCATATGGATTTTCTCCTTTTGCTACTTTTTCAAGAAAATCTGCATCTTTTTTAACATATACATCTCTAAATGTCTCTGTATTTGCCATCCAATTTTTAGCTTTTTCTGCGTCTGTAGTTAACATAGAAGGGTCTTCTGTCATAATTGTAGATACTGTTGTGTAGGTACCATTACCACTTGGTAATTTAACTGCTTTTAGAATTAAGTTAATGTCTCTACCTTCTCTAGGGTCCGTAATATCTCCTTTCTTTTGGAATAATGGTATTAATTTATCCATAATGCCGTCTCCTTTGAAGTTGTGTTTGAATCTCCAGAACTTTACTCCATCCGCTTCATTATCTCTATCAATAACTCTCACAACATAAAACTTTCTTGGTCTATATTGTCTAGCAAGAACTTTATCTTCTGGGTCACCAGTCATTAGTAAAGCCTCATTTACTTCAGTAATAGGACTTCTTTCATTATCATTTTTACCTGGGTCATATAATTTTTGCCATTTACCATCAATTTGTACCTCATGGAACCAAGCTTCTTGGAATGGTGATGCTCCATCTTTAGGAGGTAAAATTCTAACTGTTCTTTCTCCGCTTGTTTCTCCTTTTGGTAAAAAAGGTGCGAAATATTTTCTAAGGTCTGTCTTCTTTTTTTCGGTCCCTGTTCCAGACTTGTTGGACTCATACTGTTTAAGAATTGAATCTAATATGTTACTCATTTTTAATTTTTTTTTTAACTAGTTAATTAATATTTTTTTTACTTATTAAATATATAAAACATTTACGGCAAAGTAAACATGTTTATATAAACAAAAACCCAACTCTATTCGGGTTGGGTTAATATTATAATTATTTATTTTAAGTGTCAAACTCTATCTCATCATTCTTGGTTTAACTCTCATTCCTTTTCGAGCCATACCTTTAAGATTTTTTCCTTTAAGTGTATTACTATTTGTAAAATCCATAGCTGCCATATCCATAAAGTCTCCTTTTCCTTTTGAAGGTTGGACTCCTACAAGTTCTCCCCCTACTGGTGCGTTTGATGATGAACAACAGTTACCTGTCATAGTACATTCACAAGGATTATGATTTGTTACATGGTCATAGGAACCATCTTCCATGGCGTAAACACAAACACAACCCCCTTGTGGTGAACCACCCCAAGCTTGTACTAATTTACCTTCACTTACCGCTTCATTTAGATTGTTATAGTTAGGATTAAATGAATTTCCTATTTCATTATCATCCCATTCTTCTGCCTCACCAGCGGTTAAAGTATACTCTTTCTCTTTTGATTGTGGTTCTAGGTCTATACCTCTTAATTTTTTATACTCCGCTTTTTTATCTTCAAAGTAATTATCTAATCTTTGGTTATAAGGAAAACTATCTAAAGACCTAAGTTCTAATTTTTCTACTGGTGTTACAGGTGCCATTTTTTGTATTTCATCTTCCATAGCATCTATCTTTTGGAATATCATATCCATCTTTCCAAGTCTATCTGATAATTCAGAGAATTTTGACTCAATATCTGATAATTGTGATGCGAATTTATTTACAGAATCTCCTACTTCTTCTTGATTATTAACTAAATCAGTTACATCTACTTCTTCTACCTCATCTTCTACTTCTGCCGGTGGTGGTGGTGGAGTAGGTGGTGTAGGAGTTGCCCCTGGTTTTGGTGGTGTCGCAGTTGGTGGTGTAGGAGGTGTTGCACCTGGTTTTGGTGGTGTAGCTCCTGCTGGTGTTGGAGGTGTTGCTCCTGGTGTAGGAGGTGTAGGTGGTGTGGGAGGTTTTGCCGCCCCTGGAGTTGGTTCTGGTTGTGGTGAAGTTGGTTCTTCTTCAGTATCAACTATATCTACATTTTCATCCTCTTCAGGTTCTTGTTCCTGAAAAGTTACCTTTAATGCTTCATTTAACTGATTCCCTATACTATCAGTATAATTTACTATTTCTAGGTGTCTTTTAAGTTCTTCACTCAACTGTGATCTTTTTTTCATTTTATTCGTGCTTAAATGTTACTTCTCTAAGTAATTCTCTTCCGTCTTCTACTATGACTTTTTTATTTATAACTTTAGTCGATTCAATTAAACCGTCTTTTGACTTTAATTTACACTCTTGATCCACACAATCGTCTATGATTGGGTTATTTTTAATTGACCCTCTATCACCTAAAAACTCATTTAGTGCATCATTTGTTTGTTTAAGTTCTTTTTTCATAATATTGTTTCTTTTATTATAAATATTCATTATCTAAGAAAACTCTATTTAATGGTATTATATGTAGTTCATTTTCTTTTATCATAATGAATTTATCTTTATAATCGGACCATTTTATTTGATATTCGCTGTGTTTAATATTCCCTGGGGTAAGATCATAAACCTTTTCAATTAATTTATTTAAGCCATTTATTGTAAAAAAACAACTACCTTTTTTGTGTATTGGTAGTGAATTTTTTATTCTTTTTCTAAAATCTTTTTTTTCACTATTAGTTATTTTAACTTTATATGTGATAAATAATTTATCTTCTTCATTAGTTTGATGCACAAATATACCGTTTTTATCCACCTCAAAACCTCTTTCTAGTAGATTAAATACTTTTTTTAATTCATTTTTAATTACAAAAGTACCTAGTAAATAGCTTTTTTTAATGCTTTTATTGTCCATTTTTCTTTTACTATAAATAGATCGGTATTAGCACAAAGTTAATTTTACTAACTTGCTTTCTTTTTTGAGGCCTGATCTTTTATAAAGGTAGCGATTGGTCCTTCACCATTTTTATAGAAACCTCTCCTTCCAAAAACGTTCTGATAAGACCAGTATCTTATTTCTTTAGGTTTATATGAATTACCAGTAATAGGTTGTAAACATCCATTCCAAGACGCAGTTAGTGCTTCTTGTATTGTATGGTAATTAAATTTCTGGTCATACCCAGCGGCCCCACAAATATAGTAAGGGTCTTTCCCTGTTCCAGTACCTCCATTAAATCCAGATTCTGCAACTCCTTTTACTGTTTTTCCACTATATTTAGCCCTCGCACCTGGTCCAGCATATCCATGGTCTCTAGGTTTTCCTTGATACCCTGTTAAGTCCCCTCCGGTATATCCTGGTTGAGGCCAAGCGTATGTTATACTTTGACAACATTTTACGGTAATCCACTCACCTGGTCTAGGTTCACCTGCATAAACACCTCCTGTTGGGTCATCTCCTCCTTGACAGAAGTATTGTTTTCCGCCACCGTCACCTTTGTAAGGACAATCTGAATGATTTTCACAATGTCTAACTAATTTATATCTTGGATTATCCTTACCATTAACTTTTTTTCTATAATCAAGTAAAAATTTAGGATGAGAATATGATTGTACTGCCATGTAGTCAACAATGGCCCCAAATTCAGGATGAGCAGGATCTTGCCAATATTGTCCTTTTGCTGTCTTAGTATCTGATGAAGTATCTTTAAGAGAATAAGATGTACCAACATACGGCGTTGTTCCAATTTCAGTACTACCTGCTCTTGTCTTAAATTGTTCCCTTAACTTATCTATTAATTTTCTAGCTAAATCTTTTTTCTTTATATTATTTGTATAACCCAGTAGATATGGTCCTGATACATACTTACTTTTGGTTGTTGACCAATGTGTCTTTCTATAGTGTCCTTCTAAATCAAATTCTACTGCGTGTACACATACCCCACCACAGTATGTATTAACTTTTTGTACTAATTCTGGAAGTGTTGGTGGTTTATCCAATCCTTCTCCTGCCCAGTCATACCAATCTGTTTTACTATCATATGTTTCAACTCCTGTGCCATCTACCATTGGTTCCATGTATGCCTTCGTTGGTACAAAGTATAACATCCATGTTATTCTTTGATTTGCATCGTAGGCCTTTTTACAAGCTTCTTGTAATCCTGCTAAGGTATATTTAGCGTTTGGTGTGTGGGTTTTAGGACTACTTGCTGATTTTACTGGTTGCCATCTCCACTCAGCTCCTTTCCATCTGTCTTTTTCATTTGACTTACCCTCAGGCCAACTTGCATTTAATTCAAAAACTATAGAATTCATACCATAATTTTGTAATGTTTTTACTTGTGTATCACCAACGGATTTATCCATCCAAACACCAATTCTTTCCACATCTCCACTTAAAACCGTCGTACTATCAGGGTCATATTCAAAATTAACCCCACCACTAGATGTTCCACTTTCGTAATCTGATGTTTTAGCTAAGAAAGAAGAAACATATGGAATAACTGAACGAGATATTCTAGTTCCTTTGAATGTTGTATTTATCTCTCCTGGTGAGATACTATGTTCTACATTAGTTATTATATACGCTCCGTGGAACATTGGTACGTGGTCTAATTGAAAATATTGTAGTGGTAAAATGTTCATCATACCTAACGCCTCAACGCTACAACTGTAACTTCTTTTTTGATACACATTATATAGATTTTGCCCTTTTAATCTTGGGTCTTTAGTTGTTGACTCTTCTTTTGATAAAGCATCTATTAATAATAATGATTCTTGTGTTTCTTGAAACTCAGCTTGGTCTACATTGATTGATTTGAAAAAGTTTTGATTTTCTTGTCCAAACGCAACCTTAAACGCCCTAACTTCTTGTTGTCGTATTTCACACGTTCCACCAGCTGGGTTGTGACATTCCCAAGTGCCAGCTTGTGGAATAATAACTGGGGCATCTATCATTACCCCTGGTTGGTATCCTGTACCTCCCACACTTTTAGCTTGTCCTGAAACTAATAAAACTCCAGAAGATAATGCACCTAAATGAGCAACTCTTTGTTTTGCACCAAAATAATCAGGTGGACAATCAATACACTCATCATCTATATCAAATCCATCATTATTAAATTGATAATCTGGTGAATCAATATCTAAACTATCTGAGAATCCCCCCATATACATAATGTAGAATCTTGGGTTTTTACTAACGGCGTCCCCATCAACTGTTAAATGAGGTGTAAACATTTTACTAAAAGCATTATCGTCCGCAAATTCAATATTAGAAGGTAACGGGAAAAATTCAAAGGAATTATGACTTATTAAATCATATATTAAGGTATATAAACTTATTTTAGGGTTATTTTTTAAGTTAAGTAGTGGCGTTGGGTCGATGTATTTTTGTCCTATCCAATTATACGCTCTATCAACAAAACTAAACTGACTAAATAACCAATCTATTTTGGTGGCATCTTCTCCACTATAAGATAAATTATTGGTCTTCATCGCACTTGCACTCGGAGTCATCCATTTATCGTGTAAATTTTTAACTGTAAGGTAAGTATCTAATTTAATATCGTTATCATTAAGAATATCTTCCATTTTTGCCTTAGCAGTAATTGTTTGTGCTAAACCTCCTTCATTTACGTATGTTTCTATTCTTTTAATTAAAGCACCATAAAAAACATCTAATAATTCCTCATTTGTATAGACAAGATCACGAGCGGTATCTCCCGCCCCATTCATTGCATTTTCATCCATTCCCATCCAATTTCTCCAAGTTGGGTTTTTAACAACGACGTTATTTGACATCATGGTTCTTAAATTTAACCATAGTTCATTTTCTATTACTTCATTTGTTTTATCTGTACTATTTGCATCTTGGAAATATTTTGGAACATAAAATGTTGGTTTTGCTGTTACTTCTGGTTCAAACCAATTCCAAAACCCGTCTCCTAAGTCGTATAAATTTGCAATCGCATAAACTTCATCTTCTTTTTTATCTGGACCCCATTGTGCCGATATAGGATTCATATATTGTATATTCTTATAAACAGAACTTCCACCTAAAGGAAAACCATCAACTGCATTATTAATGGTTGTAACCCCATTTCTTGTTTGAGATTTATATGGTGCCCTTGAGGCAAATGCTATTACATCATTTGTGTGACTAACTTTTCTTACAAAATAGTATTTTTGTAATCCCATAGCATAATCATATAATGTTTTTACTAAAACTGGGTCATCATTTTCGTCTTCATGTTGTATTTTTGAATAGTAGTTTATAGCGGTATCATAGTCGACAATTGTAAGTAATTCTCCAGTACCAAAAATGCTATCCATCCATCCGAATCCTCTTCTAAAAAATTTTTGAACCTTAGTTTGTTCAGCTTGGTGATTTATTTGCCAGTTTGTGTAACCGTTAAATAAAAGTGGCTGAGTCCAGGTATTTGCAAGAGCAAATGGTTTAACAACATAACGTCCCTTATTATCTTTGTACTCTTCGGTTAACTCTCTTGTAACAAAAGTAACCACACCATTTCCATTTATATTTTCACTACCAGGTAACCAAGCTTGAGCTTGTCCATACATGGCTGGGGCCTCATGATAAAGAGGACAAATACCTCTATTAAATTGTATTCCGTGACCCCCTAAAGTTTCATGATCACTTTTACCATAACCTGTTAATGTATTATTCGCACAATAACTTGTCCATAACCTGGTTGATGGTAATAAGTTAGTAGGAAAAATTTGTCCTAGAGGTTGTGCATCATTATTAGAAGCTAAAGTACCATAAGTAGGAAAACCTTGTACTGCACACTTACCTGTTTTACCATGTAAATTTTCAATTACAGTTTCTTCTAATAAAGATTCTTTTATTGTAGGGAATGAAGGTTCAAGACTATATACATCATTTTCCATAATGGTCTCTCCTAAAGCCCATTGTATAAAAAATTCTTTTAGTTGGCTTTTTATGTATTCTGGTAGATTACCTATAGCTTTGGTTATATCATCATATTTTACAGTACCTGCCGTAGTACTTGATCCTCCTGTGTCATGACTCCATCCCTTAGGTTTGTGGATAAAATGTAATTTATTAGTTAAATGCCAGTTATTTATGTATTTATGTTTGACTTCTCGACATGATTGTCTTCCTGCGTTGGTCCCATTCTGTGCCCATTTTGTTCCTGCCCAAATATTACCACCTACATCACCTTCAGCATAAAATGAAGATTCTGGCATAGGTCTTTCCCCTTTTGTTGGTATTTTATAGTAGTTGATACCTGTTGTGGTTTTAGTTCCTTCAGCACTAAAGTAGTTTGGCCATTTAATGATATCTTCTGTTTCTTCATATCTATAAATCCAAGAACCCATTTGTAATATAACTGATTGTGGTAATGTAACGTACCCAGATACTTGATTGAACATTTTTAATATGTTCCACATATCTGCGTAATGGTTATCACTAAAATGGTACATTGGTCTTGTCGAGTAGTATTTTCCTACAGAATTAATGAATAGGTATCCTAAAGCTAAATTACTAGCTTTCTTTTTATCCACCACTCCACTACCATTACCTACCTTAGCCTTAAGGTATCCGTCTGTATCTGCGGCAGTACTATATGGGGCAATTGCATCATAATTATAATTTGGATTATTGGAGTCAACGTCATTTTTAATGAATAGGGAATCTTCCATTAATAATACTTGTGAATCGGAATTATAACAATTTTTGAATGTTGGGCCAGATGGTGTTTGTAAATAGTCTCCCCCACCTCCAATATTCATAATTTTAGTAGGATCACTGTATATTACACTTAAACTAATCCATTGGTCTGGGGTTATGTGGTTTTTCCCAGTGGTATCATTATTATTTCTTCCGTTTTTAACTTCTTCCTTATAGTTATCGGCTGACCAAAATGAGTAAAAATCCCAACCTAACCATTTTTTCCAATCATAATCTAAAGTACCTTGTGGACCCACATATAACTTTATAGAAGGTGAGTATTCAGAAACCCCATATCCACTTTCATAGTAATCTTCCATCGCAGACTTTTCTTTTTCAAGTGTTTTTTCTTGTTCGGGACTTATAACACTAGCATTAATTTCATATGAACTAACATCACTTATAAAAAAACCAGGACATGTTGTCATATTAGTATTGGCTCCTGCCTCTGTTCCACAAGGATGAAAAAATATGTTTGTACTTAGTTCTTCCAATACATTTGGTAAGTAGTATCCTCCATCTCTTGTAATTTGCTTACCACTAAGTTTACCTTGTGTTCCATAAAAACTATAAGTTCCTTTCTCAACTGTACCATCCTCATTTTGTACTATATCGTCGTTACTCCCTCCTCTAGTATAGTAAACTTTTTCACCGGTAACCTCACCTGTTTTATAACCGGCTTTTTTTAATAATTCCATTGCTTTTTTCCTAGCTACCTTTGCCGAACCATCATTACTTTCTCTTAATTCTCCAGTTAAAACTGTAAATAATTCTCGTAATCTTTCTTTAGTTTCATTAGAATCTTGTACTCCGACAATTAAAGCCTCTGCCTCCGCCTCTCCTAATATTTTTATCGCCTCATCTCTTTTTGTTTTAGTAAATTTTGGACCATAGATTTCAATCGAAGAAGCTAGTGTATCTCCTAGTATCGATATTTTCTCCTCATCTTCCATCATAAAATGATTACTATGTCCTAATCTAAGAAGAGTTCTTAAAGCCATTAAGGGAATAATTTGTAGTTTTACATCCTCTAAACCTTTATAAGGATTAGTCACCCCTGGTGTTTCTTCAATTATTGCGGGAATGTAAGATTCACCTTGTGAACTAAATTCATTATCGTCTGGATTCCACTCCACATTCAATAATTTAGTTTTTTTAATGATTGTATTAATTAGTAGTTCTATAAATCCTATTTCGGGCCAAAAATAAGGATCTGTAGTATATTCAGGATATTCATATATGTCTTGACTTATTTTAGCCCCTGGAAAAACTTTTTCAAACCTGGTTACATTTTGTTTTTTAATAATACCTGTGTTAACCTCTTTATCTACTCTATCTTCTTTTGTTTTATAAACTAAAGGCCAAGAAAAAATTCTTTCAGCATTTTCTTTTATATCTGAACCGGTAGTAGGATTTTTAAGTAAAAGATCTTTTAGATATGGATCTTCTTGATGTTGTGTATCTGCTAACTCGGATACGTTATTTAGTGACCAATTAAATCCTCCGACACCGTTACATAACATCTTAAATATATTTTCAAGTGTAGGTGGCATAACTAAAGCCCCTAATTTTATATCATTTTCTGATTCTAATTTTTTCTTTTTTAATTGTGCAAGTAAAAGTTCTGCTTTTTTAATAGTTTTATCTAAGTCTAATAAGAATTTTTTACCGTCTACTTGTACACATCCCCAACAAGATGTTTTTTCATCGTCTGCGATCGTACCATCTAAATTTTTATCACAAGGTAGTGAACCAGCATAAGCAGAAGTGCTTATGTCATTAATACTTGGGTAATTTTTATCTTGTAATTTACTAATTGCTGTTGTTTCAGCAATTTCATCAAACACATCGGTTGCGTAGACTTTCATTGCGTTTGTACCATTTAACTCTTGAACTCTTGCATTGTCTTGTACTTTTTGGTCATGTCCTTCAAAAGCTATATATAATTTTCTATACGCATCATTTGCATTTTCTGCACGTTTAGTACCAGAGGTAATTAAAAGATCGGGGTGTTCTCCGGTTGGTATTGGGTCACCATTAACGTCTTTAGTTGGATCTGTTGAGCTTGGTTCCACTACACAAGCGGAAACTGTTATCTTTTTTTCTTCTTCACTATAGGTATATGTTTTTTCTCCTCCACTTTCTAATAAATCTGATATTACTAAACTCCAGTGTCCTCTAATTACTCTAAGAGAGTCTAGAGCAAAATTCATATCATTATACTCTATGGTTTCTGCGTCTTCAGCATAAGCATCCATTTTAGTTGCCATATCTGCAATATTGGAAATGTAAGTACCTAGAGTCATAGAACCTTCGGGCCATGGCTTAGCTGGGTCTTTCCCTCCTCCTACTCCATGATAATGTACCATCATATCAGGACCGACATCTGCATAAATTGCTGGTATATCAGCTAAATAGGTAAAGGTGAAACCAATAAATTCACAAGATATATTAAAATTACCAGTTTCTGCATCAAATTTAGAATTAAACTTCATAAGGTGTAATTTGTATGAAATACCTTGACCGTAAAATCCTTTAACTGTTAAAGTAAATAAAGGGTATGGCATATGAAAAAATGCGGCGTAAGGAGAATTAAGTCCTGGTTCCATTAAAGTAGCCCCTCTAATGTCCACAAAATTTATAAAAACTTGTGGTTCAAAAGAAGCATTTAACTTTATAGAAATATCTGTTATTCCAAAGGTTTCGTTCCAATCTCCTGATTTTTGAAAACTCCCAAATTCGTCCTGATTTACATAACTATTGTCTTTATTTTTCATAAATCCTGAAAGTCCACCAATGTTTGTCCAAGAGGTTCCTAATCCTCCATAGTTATCATCTGGACTATAAGGTTTTTGATTTCTTTCTGTTTCGTCTCTACCAGGGAGTTGTCCTTTTTTTGGTACTACAAATCCAATATGTGATCTTTTTTGATTTTGTGAAGCAGAATCATCAACAATAACACTTCTCCCCGGAAGTATTACCTCTAAATCCACATACATAACTAAATCTTCAGGCGGAACTATAACGGGCCCCTTGTTAATATCGGTAGGATATGGTAGATTAGCCTGTCCTTTAATGTATTTTCTTATTTCCTCATTAGGATCTATTAATTGTATTCCCATTTCTAACCATTTAGTTTAATGTACCTATTTACTGCATCTTCGTATTCTTGTAAAGTTTCTTTGAAGGGAAAAGGGATTCTTATCACATCTCCGTCTTTTATAGTAAATTCTAATCCACCTTTTTCTCCATTTGCTAACATTATTAACCATCCGTGTAGAGAATTTCCATAATATTTTTGACTCAGTTTATCAAATCTAGTTACACCTATTTTATATGTTTCATATTTATCTGTTGGTTTTATCTGTAGTTTTATGAATGGCATAGGTTTAGACTTACCTCCTGGTCCTGTCATTTTGTAATATCTATTGTAATATAAACTCATATTATTTTATTTTAATTCCCTGTTAGTGAATAGATTTCTCTACCTCCATTATTATCACTTTCAGTGTAATTTGTACCGTTTGGATTGGTCAGACATTGTTCAAAAGTACTATTATTATAAGGCTCTCCCGTATACATATCAACACAATAATCTACCACGACTCTAGGACACTCATTACCACCTGTATTATCACAACCAGATTTAGCAAAATAGGTTTGTGCTTGGTCATTAAACCATCCACTAATTATACTTTCATTATGTTGTATAGCGTATGTAATCGCATCATTTAACGCTGTACAACCAGCAGTTTGTGCTTCTAAACATTCGTTACCATCTGAATTTATTACTATCTCAAACATTTCTCGAGGAGGCATCGCCGCAGGTGAAACTGTTACCCCATTTTGTCCTCTTGCTATAGAACCACCACCTTCAAAACCATATACTAATTTCCAAGTATTATTTTCAAGTCTAGCAAGTCCAATGGCCATCCAGAACTGCTTACCAGCTTGGATATTCGAATTATCTGTAAAGTACCCGTCTTGTGGGCCGTTATCATACATTCCTGTTAGTTTTACACTACCTATTGCACCTTCCCAAACCAAACCATACTCAATATCGTCTGCCCCAGTACTATCAAATTCATCCCCACCAGTACTATCAAATTGATCTCCACCTGTGCTATCAAATTGATCTCCACCTGTGCTATCAAATTGATCTCCACCAGTACTATCAAATTCCTCAACGTCCTCAACACAACATGCGTCATTTGTTGTACCAGCCGGATGTCCGTCTATTGTACCATCACAAGGACAACCAGTAGGTTGTTCTTCTATCACAATTTCCTCTTCTTTCTCTTTACCAATATTTGGATTTGACCTATCCATTTCACATAATTCAGTATTTGCAAAATAGTTGAATGAAACTGCGTTTTGTAATTGTGAAAGTGGACCAGCTAAACTCATACCTCCCACTATAAAAAATTGCATCGAGACTCTTACTATCCATGGTTGTGCTCCAATACCCTCAGGATTAAGATCCCAGAAAGGTTGTTCATAACTAAAATCTATATTATTAATAACAACTTTACAATGATAAAAATCTCCTAACCTTAAAACACATATTGGTGGTCTACCAAATGACATGTTATTTGGTCCAACAGTACCCTCTAAAGATGGTCCCGCCCTAAGACATTGATTTAGGAATGTCATTCTTGAGTTAAAAGCACAAGGGTGAATGGAGTGAAACGCAGGATGAAAGTTTTTTATATTGTCTTTATAATTATTATAAGCGAATAAATCTTGTTGTTCTAAAGCCTCAAAAAAAGTACCGTCTGGTATCCTATAGTTACCAGCATCTGTATAATTATCCCTTACTGTAGTTTTTCTTTGTTCAAATTCCGCAGTGGCTGCTTCCACAGCTTCTGTAGACACTAATTCGTTATTTAATTCTAAATGAATTGTGACAGGAATAGCGTGTATGTGTCCTGGATAAACTGTACTACCAGAAGTTACTAGTTTTTCTAATAATATATCATCATAACTAGAGTCTCCACCAAATTTTATTTCATATCTACCTTCTGGTGGGTCTTCATCAGAGTACCAAGTTTCTGTTGTTGTGGTCGCACTTTCTGCAGCAACTACCAACGGGTTAAATCCTTGTAATAATCTAGCCGCCCTTATAGGACCACAGGTTTGGTAATCTTTATTAACCAACTCAATAGCTTCTTCTGAAAGTGGTGTCTCTGTAGGTAATGACTCGGTAAACCATTGTCCATTATTTGCTTGGTAGTCTTGTATTTGCATTGACATATAGTCCCTTACTGGAGCTTTATAATATGTAAAAACTACTTTGTATCTTTTTCCATGGTCAGTTGCTAAAAATTGAGCCATTTCATTTACTCTTGTTTTTGCCCCAATTTTTGCTGTTCCTCCTCTTGACTTAAATGCCGTATCTTCAGTGACTGCCTGATATTGTCCTTCCCATAAATAACCACAATTCGAACACTCAAAAGAAAATTCTTGGTCGGGTGAATAAGGCCAATTCCAAAAAGTTCTAGACCCTATTTCCGTACAACCACTAAAATAGTATAGTGTTGTAGGTATAGTATCATAATTGCCTGGTACCGCCTCTGTTATTTCAGGAAGAAATTCCGAAGCATCTTTTTCTCCTGCGTTTATAACTTCATTCATTTGTCCCTCAAACTCTGTATTACCAACCCAAGGTTTACCCTCTAAAATAATATCTCTGTATTTTGCATCAAAATCTTCACCACCAAAAAATTGTGCAGCTTGCATATCGGCGTTTCTACCTTCAAAATCAGGAACAATATTATCTAAAACTTCCGGATAATCAGTCACCATCATAAAGTTTAAGTTTGCTTGTCTAAAAGAATTTTTATATGTGAATATAGGTTCCATTCTTCCTAAGAAATCAGTCTGTGTCCAATTTGCACTACTGTTTTCTGTCCAACTTTCTATATAAGGTGGAAACCACATCAATCTACCACCATTAGGTCCTATTTCATGAGAAGCTAAGTTTTCTAATGCGTGGTCTTTCCAAGCTAAATTTTCTATGGAAAACATAAAGTTTTTTGTGTCCGTCCTATCATTAGGTGCCATATGAGCCCCTCCTACATCACTTATAACACTCGCACCTTTACTCCAACCAGTACTTTCTTTAATTAATCTCTGGTGTCTCAAAAGAGCATCGTAACGTGAATAGTTTCTTGGTCTTTCCCCTCTTTTAGCCCCATACTTATCTGTTCTAACCCAACTTCTAGCATATGGTCGATTACTATCGTTACTGTAACTATCTATTCCTGAACCTCTACTAACAGTACCTCTAGCGGTTTTAAGATATGATGTATCTTGCCTAATACTATCACCAACATTAGTGTTTGTAGCTGTTGTACCTGAAGATGATAGGTTTACAATTCGTTGTGTGTAATTTAATAACCCCTGATTTCCTATATCTTGAGGGTAGGAACCTGGTTCTCTAAATTGGTCTGGTACCCATGTTTCAGCACTTTCTATATTTTTATATCTATCAGAAATATCAAACTCTTGTACAAGTGCCCTATCTTGTCCAAAGTTAGGATCAATTACTGGATCTGAAAGTGAACCCGCTAATCTTGTTGGGTCTAAGTTAGCTAAATTTAATTGAGCAACAAAATAATTCGTATTTGATTTTGGTTTACGTGGACCGGATTGTACCCAGGCTAAACTTAAATAATCATTATTTAAGGAAACAGCACCTTCAATAGAATCTATCCCTCCTACACCAAACCTATTAGAAAGATACATATTATCTGAAGCAAATTTATTTCTTAATAAAAGAGCGTCTCTTGTAATTCTACTACCGTAAGACCCTAATATAAACTGTTCTAAAATTCTTGTATTTTGAATAAGGGTTGATGGTGCCTCTGAACTACCTTGATTATATGGTTGTAGTGGTGTGTAAAAAGTTTTTATACCTGAACCGTCAGGAGCAGAAGCATTATTAAACTCAAAACCACGTTGGTCTATCTTTAGACCATAAAAATGTTGATCTAATCTGGTCAACTCCAAAGCTGTAGCATCAAATCTCATAAAGTTACCATCAAAATCTGGAGAGATAAACAAGTCATACATTGTTGGGTTATTCATAAACCATGAATAAGGGTTATCTGCAGGATTTTGTGCTTGAGTTCTAGTGATGATATCGAGCGAATTAAAACCATACTGATTTAATGCCGTAAAGTTATTGTATGTATTTCGTGCCTGTGATGGTGGTAATTTTGTAAAATTATCTGGGTTATACATATCCGAAACTGGAGTACCATCTGAAGTAGGTACATTATAATAATCTTGACCATTAGCCGTATATTCTTGTTCACTACTAAATAAATTTATTTCACATAAACTACTAGCTACAATAGGAAATATATACGGTGGTAATTCACATTCAATGTGTGGCATTTGGTCACCAACGACATTAGTTACTGTGTCTATGTTGAGTTCACCTAAGTTTGTGTCAGAATAGATAGGTCCTGAATTAGCCCCTAAATTTACACCCGCATCATAATAAAATCCTGTTTGGAAAAAAGTATTTGAAACAATACTACTTTGGAAAAGAGCATTGTTTGACTCCTCAAACAAGAGAGAAGATTCTTCAAACATTTCAATGTTTTGTTGGAATCCGTCTTCTGTGATTACATTTGGGAGGTTCCTATTAAGTAACCACTCTCTTAGTTCCTCTGTGGTTGTAACTGTAGGTACTCCTTGAATTAATACATTATCTATATTTGTTGGCATAATCCCTTTTAGAATAAATATTTTTAATTAACTTTTATGGAGAATTTTTGAATCAAATGATTTCATAAAATTATTTTCCACTTATTTTAGCGTCAAGATTTAATCTTTCTTCTATTTCTTCTGTTAGGTCTCTTAGGAATCTACCATCATTTAATAATATTTTTCTTAGTCCTGAATCTCCAACAACATCTAGATCTAACTTACCTCCTAAATCTCCTTCAACTAGTACTCTTATAGGGTTTGTTTTGGTGTTCTGTACTAAATTTGAAATTCTTTCTAGTTTTCCTAGAGCCCCTCCCATATTATCATCTCCTAAAGATGATACTGCACCACCTAATTTATATAAATTTGTAGTTAATAGTTTTGCCCCTTCACCTGCTTTTTGTAGGTTTGGTCCCATTTCACTAAACGCCCATAATATTCCCATTCCAGCAACTGCACCAACAGCACCGAATGGGTTCATTAAAGTATAACCTAACGCCGCCAAAGATAAACCTAAAGTCGCTATTGCTGCGGACATTAATAACATTTCCATTCCTATTCCAGCAAAATCTCCCAATTTAGCCATTTCTGCGACTAGAAGAGACATACCATAACTCGCCAAAGCAATACCACCTCCTAACATTAACGCGGCACCTCCTATTGCAAGTAACACTCCAACAGCCGCCCACATTACTGGAGTTGTAGCCATCGCACCAAACGCCATTAAACCAGCAGCGGTTAAAGCTAATATTCCAATCATTGCGGTCATTGACCACATAATAGTACTAACTATATCACTAAAAGCTTGTAAGTGTGTAACTGGTAATGAAGCCATACTCTCGGCCAATCTAGCAAATCCTTTAGTTGCAAAATTAACACCAGCACCTACCATCATAACCGCCGCCCCAATGGCTGCGATAACCGCAGCAGTACCAAGTAATCTAGCTTTTTGCATCTTACCAGCACCTAACATTTGAGAACCACTCGCCATTCCCGCACCACCTGCCATTCCTCCAGTCATTGCCATCGCTCTTCCAGCTGCGGCTCCAAAAATTCCTCCAGCAATTGTCATAGATTTATAGGCGAAAAAAGCACCCAATGCTATAACACCAACAGAAATTACTGTTTTCATCCTATCGCTAAGATTTGCCAACCATTCTGATAAATCACGTGCAAGACCACCAAGAAGTTCCATTACTGGTAAAAGTGTTAATCTTAACATATTAGCAACTGCGTCAAAGTTTTCTTGGAATGTCATTAAATCTTTAGAACGGGCCTCTAGAGCTTTTTGATTTTCTCTCATTTCTTTAATCATTTCTGGAGTTAGTTTAGAAACGTCTACTACTTTTTGTACGTGTCCGTATGCATCTTTAATCTCCATTGTAAATCTACCATCTTTACCAACCTTAGCCATATTTTGTATCATTAACCTATCTTCAGCACTAACTCTTGCTCGTATTTGTTGGTCAATCATTCCGAACTGGGATTGTAGAAGTGCCCTATCTGCTAAAGTTTTGAAGTCCTCACCGGTAATTTTAGCCAATTCTCTTAGTCGATCTAAATCTGAGGCCGCCAAATCAAATTCTCCTGTTTGTTTATTAAAAAATGCTGTAAATTTGGTTGCATTCATTACTTCATCAACAAAACCTGCCATATCATTTCTGGCCATATGCATTAGTTTGAAAGGGTCTCCTAGTTTCCCAAATTGACCCCCTAATACTTGTAATTGAGCAGCTGCCTCAATTGCCCCCTCTGGTCTAAAAACTTTATCTGCGAATCCAGCAATAGATTCCATATTTGTCATTAACCTTTGGGCTTCCCCAGTTATTTTCTTAAGGTCAGCGATACCATTTTTGAATCTAAATCTAGACGCTAGTTGGTAGTTTTTTCTAAAGTTTTTACTAAATTCTTCGGCATTTAACCCTATCTTACCAGCGTAGTTATAAACTTCTTCAACTAATTTCATGGAGTCTTCCATGTTATAACCAAATTTATTTAATTCACCTATAATATCACCAATATCTGGTATTAATTTTACCATACCTGATATTGCTTCAAAATTCTTTCTAGAAGCTAATAAATTTCTTCCTGTTACTCTAGCAATATCTTTTTGTACTTTAGCCATTTCAGCAACGGTAACACCAAATCTAGCCGCGTATTGTGAAGCATCTAATAAATTTTGTCTAAGAATGTCTGAAGAACCTGCCGATAAACCTAAGGATTCTGTGGTTAACCTAACTCCTTTATCTATTTCTAGATAAAATGATTTAAGTTTT
>Ga0098038_1000012_pt1 | contig 81570 bp, 90 predicted proteins | sample 5B_taG_FD_75051 | JGI IMG/M metagenome (GOLD analysis project Ga0098038, IMG submission 75051) | Marine viral communities from the Subarctic Pacific Ocean - 5B_ETSP_OMZ_AT15132_CsCl metaG | ecosystem: Environmental > Aquatic > Marine > Oceanic | place: Pacific Ocean | collected 2015-01-08 | reverse complement strand
TCAGCAGCCTGCTGGGTCCAAACCCACAGGTCGCTGCGATGCCGCAGACGCCGGACAGCCAGGACCTGGCAGGTGCGACCAACGGTTTGATGGAGTGGGCGTTCCGCTCGGTCAACATGCGGCGTCGGTCTGCTCTGGCGCTCATGGACGCGGTGCTCTGCAAGCGCGGCGTCTTCAAGGTGTCGTGGGACAGCAAGAAGGACTGCCCCGTCCTGAGCAACCCGAACCCAGCGACGGTGTTCTTTGACCTCAGCGCGCGGGACAACAACGACATCCGGTACTGGATCCAGGCATGCCCGCTGACGCCATCAGCCTACAAGGCCAAGGTCAAGTCCGGCCGGTATGAGCCGAATGGGGAAATCAAGCCCGAGGCGCTCCCGACCTGGATGCTTGATGATGTGCAGAAGACGTCGATGACGACGTTCTCGGGCACCGACAAGCGCATCATGATCTACGAGTTCTACGACCTCGAGAGCAACACGGTCGTCCACTACCACAAGGGGACCGACCACGTGCTGTTCAAGGGACAGCTGGACTTCGTTCCGTTCAGCATGTTCTCTCTGAACCACAGCGGCATCGACTGCACTGGTCTCTCCGAGGTCCAGCTGGTCCTCGACCAGCAGACGAACATCAACCAGCTGCTGACCCTGTGGAAGCGCATCACCTACCTGAACGTCCCGAAGATTCTGTACGATGCCGGGAAGATCGACAGCTCCACGCTCGACAAGGCGATGGAAGCAATGGTCGGTTCGTTCGTGCCAGTCGACGCAGAAGGCGTGGACGAAATGCGGAACTTCGGAGCGCTGTTCTACGAGATGCCTCGTCCCCAGGTACCCGAGGCCATCATCTCGTTCATCAGCCGTCTGGAGGCTGACGCAGCCTTCCAGAGCGCGCTGGCAGAAGCCGCGCGTGGCCAGGTCGCCGGAGCCAAGACCGCCACTGAGATGGCCATCATCGACGCGCAGATGCGGACCAGGCTGGCGACCCGTGAGGGCCACCTGAACACCGCCCTCGAAGATGTCGCTGCGAAGATGTTCTACCTGATGCAGCGCTACATGAAGAAGCCGAAGATGGTTCGCCTCTCCGGCAGCGATCTGTTTACGCACCTCGGTACCCAGCAGCTCAAGCAGCTGCAGATGGACTTCGAGATGGTGTCGTACAACCCCATCCGAAAGAACCCCGCAGTGCTGCTCGAGACCCTGCAGGCGATGATTCCACTGCTCGCCCAGGCTCCGAACGTCGACATGTTCAAGCTGTTCGAGGAGCTCGTCAGCGGTCTGGGTCTACCCAACCGCATCATCATCCCCGAGGCTCAGGCCCGGCAGGCAATGGCGCAGGCTCAGCAGGCCGCCGCGGCTCAGCAGCAGCAGGTCGCCAAGGGCGGTGCTGCCGTTCGCGAAGAGCCGCAGCAGCCGCAGCAGCCCGGCGGTCAGCAGCCGACCGAGCGGTCCGTCTCGCAGGCTGAGGCCGGTGGCGAGATGGATGACCTTCCCCCCGAAGTCCTTGCAGAAGTCCAGCGTCTGGCTCAGATGCAGGGCCAGAGCCCGCCCCAGTAGGAGACCGACATGGCCGAGCAGATTTCATTTTACGACCGCCTGAAGTCTGACTTGTCGGACGAGGCGATTCGTCCGACAACCCCGCCGTCTCCTCAGAGCCGCGCGGCCACTTCGTTTGCGACTAACTACCAGCTGGGGGCAGAGCCGGGGAGGATAACTCAAAGTATCCTCGACAAAGCGAGACGAGAGGGTGCGGTTGACACAAGCGACTTGACGCGTGCGGCCTTCGAAGCAAATCGCATGGCCGAAGACATGCTGCAGTCACCTCGAGCGCAGACAGACCCTACGTTTCGCGCGCGTATGATCAACAGACGCGACAACATGGCCAACCTCGCAAGACAAGTCGATGTTACTGACGAACGAAGCGTTCGGGGAGCCACCAACCGACTACGCGCCCTTGCCCAGTCACCAACAAGCTCGCGAGTGCCGCGCGGTCAGCCTATACCGGATGTCCCGCTCGGGCCTGCTCGCGCTTACACGCCTACGCCGTTGCGGGCTGGAAGTAAAGTCGGCCCAGCCATCCGCGCGGATGAAGCCTTGATCAGGCGTGTAGGTGATCGTGTCAGTGGGATGGACGTGAGCAGCCCGACATACGAAAGTGACCGGGTGCTGTCTGAGTCGTTTGACGAAGTTAGTCGCGCAACCGACAGAATAACTCAGGCGGATCTGGACGATTTCAATCGGCTTAAAAAAGAAAGGCAAATCCTTAGCGGAATGCCTAGAAACGCAAGGAAGAAGCTTAAGCGTAGCATGCTGCCTCCGTCAGACTCTCTTAGCCCACAACTCGACCTGTACCGTAACACCAAGAACCTGATCAAGAGCCACGGCACTGACGCTATTCGCGCCGGGAAGAGCGCACTGGGCAGCCCCGCTGTCAGGCGCGGCCTCGGCGTTGCCGCAGGACTCCTGGGGTCAAAGTTCGCGCTGGCTGCGACCAGCGGCGGAGCCGATCTCGTGATGGAACTTGCCGTTGGTGCTCCGCAGGCGTTTATCGAGGGCTACAACCGCAGCCAGGACCCCTACGAGCAGGTCAAGTACGTCGCAGAGGGGTTGGGTCCGATTGACAAGTTGCAGAGTAAGTCGCTTGCCTCGCTGAGTTACGACGACGTGGTTCGTCTGCAGCAGGAAGGTCACCTGACCCCCAAGGCTGAGCAGCAGTACCGCCAGCACGTGATCGAGACCGAAGGTTTTGACCCTAACGAAGTTTACCTCATGGGAGCTGGAGTTAAGAAGCCCAGGGTTGTCCTCGATGAAATCGAAATCACTGCCGATTCTCGCGCGGAAGACTAACGAGTTTCGTATCTCACGACCTCATCGGCAAGAGCGTTTACGCCACACCGCGGCAGGAGTACAAGATGGCCGACAAATACGAAGAAACAAAGGCAGACGCTCTGGCTCGTGCGATGCAGCGAGCACGGTACGCCAAGTTGCGAGAAACGTACCCCGAGATGGAAGAATCTCGCGGAGAGGCGTCGGTTCGCGGAGGACAGTCGACGCCGTCTTACGCCGACCCTCGAGTACCCTACCGCTTTGAAGAGCCGCATCCCGACATCGCAGGCATGGAGCAGCCATTCGTATCTGCCGGCGTTCCGATTACCGGTCCCCCGCAAATGCGCAAACGTGACTCCGACAAGTACGGAGCGCGGCCCGTGCCCCACACCCCTACCAGAGGTCCGGGAGAAGTAGAGATCGTAGACCAAGTGGGCCTGCTCTCCCGAGTTCCGCCGAGCGACGCTCCTGACGAGCGCGCAGATTTCTTAAAGCGTCCGTATGGGTATGCGCTTGAAGAGGGTACTCGCTACGCGTTTTCCGAAACTGACACCACTCCTCCGTACCAGATATTGGTTCCAGATGACACCGGCGTAGGAGCTTTTCATGCGGACTTTGAAGTAAGTCGCAGCGACAAGGCCAACGCCGTCGCCTTCGACGCTCTTATGGATTTGGAAAACCGAGCAAGTAAGCGTAGCGACATGTCCCCCGAGACACGCGAAAAGTTCGATAACCTGATGGAAGCGAAGGCCCGCGCCAAGTTGTCGGCAGCTGGTTTCCCTCTTCCAAGAAGTACAGGCATCGATTCCTTGTACACGTACCTGCGGAACGAGTTTAACGCGGGCCGGTTCGGCAGAGGCGCGGCGTTCAAGTACGACAGCCTTAACGAGGCGCTGAACCCCAATCCCTACAAAGATCGCGCGGAGGACTAATGAGTTTCGTATCTCACGACCTCATCTGCGAGAACGGTCACGGCATGCCCGCCGAGGTCTACCGTCGATCTGACGGGCCGCCTCCGTGCGAGCACTGCGGTGCTCCGACTCGCATCGGCTGGTTCAGCGGAGCCGCGCCTTCGTTCACGGGCTTCGGCTCCATGAACATCGACGGCAAGGAGATGTCGACCGGAGACTTCGAAGTCTACCGGCGTGGTCTCGAAGCCAAGAACCCCGGCAAGCACGTCAAGGTTGATGCGTTTACTGACAAGCAGGTCGATCGTCGCATCGAAGACCGTAAGTCTCGGCTTGCCGCCAGCCGCAAGGCGCGCGGCATCGACGTAGCCGCCGTAGCCGAACAGCGCGTTGAGAGTGCTGTGAAGAAGCTGGAAGCCGCCGAGCGTGGTAACCTTTCGTCGAAGGCGGTCGAGGCCGCTCGTACCAAGGTCGTAAAGACCGCCAACTCGTTCAAAAACATCGCGTGAGGTGAATCATGGCTCTCTCCCCCGCCGCCAAGCGGCTCAAGAACCTGAAGAAGGGCAAGAAGTCCGACAAGCCAGAAATGGACGAGAAGGACGACAAGCCCAAGGCTGAGGCCAAGGACGACAAGGGCGGCGATAAGGGTGGAGAGAAGTCTCTCGCTGACATGCTCGACGAGAAGATGGGCGGAGAGGAAGAGATCGAAGAGACCGCCGTGACCGAGTCTGTCGAGATGGGCGGTGCCGACGACGCCAACATGGCTGGCGGAGACGCTGCCACGGACCCCGTCAAGGTGTTCGCTGACGTCCTCGACCTCGACGACATCACTGCTCAGGCAGTCTACGGCGAGGCCATGGCAATGGCTGACCTGGCAGACATGTCTCCAGAGCAGATGGCCAACAAGATCAAGGGCAACTACGACATGCTCAAGAAGATCATCATGAGCATGGGCGAGAAGGCCGCTATGGCCATGAAGGACGAGATGAACCAGCCAATGGACATGGGTGGCGGAATGCCCGCTGGCCCTGACATGGGTGGTCCGCCGATGGGTGCTCCGGCTCCCGGCGGCATGGGCCCAATGGCATAAACCCGCGAAGGAGTAGATCGTGGAAACCGAAGTGAGCAACACCCCCGAAGCTGTCAGCGCAACCGATGACTCTTCATCGGTAGAGAGTGCGTCCCCTACTACCCCGCAGTCAGACCCACCGTCTGCCTCAGCGGACTCTGGCGCAGGCAGCGCCTCCCCCGAAACTCCGTCCTCTACGCGGTCACAGGCTGCGGAGTCTTCGGGGGAGGCATCTTCGGATGCGGGGATCGTAGAAGAGACCGCCGTCTCGTGGAACGGCGAGATTGACTCTCTCAATAAGGCCGAGTGGTTCAACAGCATCGACGAAAAGCACCGCAACGTGCTTCTCGATGGCATGCAGACCAAGTACAAGCATCTCGAGAGCGGCTTCACCAAGAAGACGCAGGAGATGGCTGAGTTCCGTAAGGCCGCCGAGGAGAAGGAGCAGCAGCTCGCCTCAGAGCTCTCTCGTTACAAGCGCTGGCTGGACACGGGAGAAGACCTTGGGACCCAGGCGCTGCGCGAAGCCGACGAACTCCGGCAGAAGCTGGAAGGAGCAACGGCCGAGCGTGAAGCAGCAGAGAGGGTCTTGCGCGAACAGCTCGCACAGGAGTTCAGCCAGCAGCTGAGCCCCGTCGAACAGGAGCGCGACCAGCTTCGCCAGCGTCTCGAAGAATCTCAGCGCGTCGCCGCTGAGCAGGAGCAGGCACGCAACCAGGAGGTCCTACAGGGCCTGGTCAAGTGGGTCGACCAGACCGCACCTGACCTCTGGGGCGATGACAACGAAGAAGCTCTGACGATGTTCACGACCTTGCTTGAGACTGGCGCGGCACAAGACCCCCAGACTGCCCTCAAGATGGTCGGAGCTCTTCACCCCAAGTTCAACCCAACCGCTCCTGAGGAAATCCCCGCCTCGATCGACGTGATGAACCACGAGTCCACGGCAACCTTCGAGCTGCCTGGAACCGAAACACGACGTGCTGGGTATGACGACCTCAAGCGACAGATGGAAGAGCAGCTGTTTGCTGCTCGCCGAAGAGGCTGACCCATGGCTGCCAAGACCAAGAACGTGCCCACTGACAAGGCTCTCTACGCCCGCGTAAAAGCTGCGGCGAAGAAGAAGTTCAAGGTCTACCCTTCGGCGTACGCCAACGGATGGCTTGTCCGCGAGTACAAGAAGCGCGGCGGCACATACAGGAAGGCGAAGCTCAAGGCTGGCGGGAGGGACTGATGGCAAAGACCAAGGGCGGCCTCGATCGCTGGTTCAAGGAAGAGTGGGTCGACATCAAAACCGGCAAGCCGTGCGGTCGGCAGAAGAGCGAAAAGTCTCGGAAGAGCAAGTACCCCGCCTGCCGGCCGTCGAAGCGTGTATCAAAAGATACACCCAAGACCGCCAGTGAGATGAGTTCGGAGGAGAAGAAGCGCTTCAAAAAGACCAAGACGGGGCCGAAGCGTATCCCATACCAGCACTCCAACCCTGGCCGTAAGCGCTCCAGCACAGCGAAGCGCAAGAAGTCGGGCAAGAAGAAAAAGCTGGTTATCTCAACGTCTTGATGAAGTTCATCATCACAGGCTACCCGCGCTCAGGGCATGGGTGGTTGGCGAACTACCTCTACAAGGGAGGTAGTGTCGTCGCTCACGAGGGCGCCCTGTCCTTCCTGTACGAAGACAGGACCATGCGGCAAGCTCACGTCGCTGCTCTCCGCAGCCTCGACGGTGACTGCTCATCTTCGTGGCTGCTGTACCCTGACCTGCTCCGCATGGTGCCCCGCGTTGTGGTGATCGAACGACCACTGGGCGAAGTAGTTCCGAGCTACCGCAAAGCGGTGGGAAACGTCCCGTTCGCTGAGCGCAGGATGTTTGACAGCCTGTCTAAAGGGTTCAAGGACGCCCTGCTGCTGCACCCTCTCGTACTCCCGTACGAGACTCCTTACTCGCTCTCGACCATCGAGCGCATCTGTAAATACATCGGAGAAGACTTCGACCTGGTACGGTTTGCGCTGCAGCGTCACACACGTGTGTTACAGGATACAGGCTCAGCCCTCAAATCGCTGGAGAAATGACCTTGCCTGTTCTGCACTCAAGCCTGCCCGATGAAGTCTTCTACTGCTATGTCCGCATGCGGTACTTCTACCAAGGAAAGCTGCCCCAGAATCATGACCCCGTGATGAAGGCCGCTGTGTACGGCGTGAGAAGCCGTTGCGGCAAGGCCTTGGGGTTCAACGTGATGCTCGAGAACGGGGCATCTTGGGCCGGTCCTGGCGTCCCTATCAGTGCGCTGTGCCACACCGGGGCCAACAACGAGCTTGACCCTGCGGAGGTGAAGGAGATCCCTCTCCGCAACCTTCAGGCATGGGATTGTTTTGGCGAGAACTTCAGCGTCGAAGTGTTTCGCGGGCTGCCTGCCATGGTGTGGGTGCGCCTGCCTCGCAGCAGTGAGGTTGTTCGAGGCAGCTACCTGTGGACGATCGACTGGTGGGGCAACGGCTACAGCGACACGCCGTGGCAGCACAAGCAGGGACACTTCATCGCCCTGGACAACGGCAACTTCTGCCTGGTGCCCAACAACTACTGCTGCTTCCACGACCCGAGCTTCACCGACCCGTTCATCCTGAAGAAGGATGCGATTCCGCAGTTCAAGGAGAACAAGTTCGACTACTCTGTCGAAGACAGCTGGGTCGTCGAAGGTGCCGGCCAGTTCTTCTACCAAGACCGGGACTGACCTTACGCCCCGTGCTATGCTTCGGCTGCGAGGTCTATCATGGGCATTTACACCGTTGTCAACGCAAACGCAGACGTTGATACAATCAACACGTCGTTTGCGGCGGCGAAGAACATTCCGCTCGTTCTGAACACGCCACACCCGACTCGAGTTGTCGGGCAGCCGTTTGTGGGCCACCTCGGCGCGCTCTATGTCGACGTCACCGTTGCGTCCGGTAGTCCGACCAAGTTGACCATGAGGATTTGCGCGGTCGCCGACGCTGACCAGCCCATCATCATTCCCGACACTGAAGCCACCCTGGCTATCGGGGTCACGAGCTCCGCCGAAGCATCGGCGACGTACAGCATCGACATCCCCTACTCCGACCTGTCTCGCACAGACACCGTCTACGCCTTCTTCAAGGTCGATGCGGGAGAAATCAACGTCGACACCGGATTTGTCCGTCTGACCTGGACTGACTGATGCCAATCGCTCCCGTATTCCCAGGAGCGAGCGCAGGCGGTGGCACCACTACGGCGCTGCCGGACTGGGTGTCTATTGACGTGACAGACGGCACATGGACTGCGAGTGACCCAGGCGGCAACAGCCGCACATCCGGCGTCGCGGTCAGCAACGGAACAACAACGGTTACGTGGGCGGGCTTCACGGCAGGAAGCAGCGACGCGTTTGCTGGAAGCAGCACTTACGACGGACTTCGCTACTACCAGGAGCTGAAGTACGCGGACGGGACTGCAGTGCAGGTCAGCGACGTCGGATGGACCGTAGAGACCTGGGTCGATATCCCGACCGTCTCTGGGTGCGCTCGGACACAGTTTGCGCTCGGCATCAGTAGCAGCCCGACGAACACGTCTGCGAGCACGATCAACCTCGCCGCCATGTACTGGAGCCCAGACCGGACGGACGGCGTTCCGCTCCTCGGACAGGTACGCACCAACGCGAGCCCGCTTACCGAGTTCAACAGCGCGAACCGCTATTGCTACGGGCGGTTTGGGCATATCAAGGGCAAGGTCGGGCAGGCGTTTGGCTGGCCCATTCGCTCGGACGGAACCGGCGGCGGATTCAAGCAGCGATCGACGACGTCGTACAGCGGAACGATTTACCTCCAGCTCAACATGGGCGCCCCCAACGGGCGAACGATTGGCGCTGGTGACACCAACGTGTGGGCGGCCTACTACCGGGTAATCAAGACTCCGATTGGGCCCGAAGGGAACCGACCATGACCGTTTTGCGTGAGGACATTGACGTCAGCACAGCGATTCAGGGAGAGTCTGAGGCTGTCGTGCTTGTTCGATCTGCGTGGGACTCTGCGGTGTGGGACACCGTGCGGGGAGAAATCGAAGCCCGCATCGCCGCCGGTCAGACCCCAGTGATTGCCTCACACCTTCAGCGACTCGGGCTATACGACGTCGTTGAGCTCTTGGCGCGGTACCCCGAAAGCTACGGGAGCGACTGATGCCTATCGCTCCTGTATTCCCCGGACCCAGCGCAGGCGGTGGAGGTGGAGGTGGCTCAGCCGTCACTCCGCCCGCTGCCACGTCGCAGTCTGTAAGCGCAGGCGGGTCACTGTCAGCGAAGACGTTTGGGTCCTTTACTGACCCAGACAATAGGATCGACAACTACGTCTCCTCGGTGACCAACGCCTCTGGTTCGGCTTCGGTCAGCGGTAGCGGCCTCGGGGCCTACAGTTTCAGCAACACTGCTAACGGTGACTCTGGGACGTTGTCCCTGACCGCGCGTGACTCGAATAACGCCACCTTGGCCACTGCCACGCACTCGTTCAAGATTGCGGCGTCCGGCGGCGGTATTACGCTCGCTGACCTCGTTGATTTTTCTGGTACAAGTTACAACTTCCTCACGACTGGTGGGTCTGGTGGATCAGGCGGCGCCGGCGCTCACACCGTCGGGGGCCTGTCGGTGACCTTGGACTACCGCAGCACCAGCGGGCCAAGCGCTCTGGCGATGTCTTCAGGCACCATCTCATGTACGCTTGGTAGCGGAAACAAGGCGTACTTGATCATCGACCTCGGGGTCGACGTCGACGACTCCCCATGGGTCGTGAACGGCGTTGCGACAAACGTCGCGAGCGGCGGCAGCAACGCGTCGATCTTCTGGCAGGTCGCCGACGACACTACAATCCCGCACAACTCCAAGCATTTTCAGTGGTTGCTGGGTACTACAGGGGTAACGACGCTGCTTGAGCGCGAATGCAGGAGCGCCCCATCCAACTTCTCCAACGTAAACACGCGCACGATTACGAACTACACGACGACGCCGACGCGTATGCAGGGCATCATTCTCGGCGACTACGTGCAGCTGTCGTTTGACCAAGGGAATGCGTCTCTTCCGGCTGTTGACGGTAAGCAGCTGGGAACGGCGGGACCCAACGACTGGCAATCGAATCAGGCAGCGGCAGTTCCGGGTAATCGACGCTACATCCATATTCAGTTTGGCAACTACGTCGGTTCTGCCGAGTTCAAGATTCAAGCCTACCGGCTGAGGACGTCGTAGCATGGCGATTACCGCGACAACTACCCCTCCTGAGCAGATGATTGACTACGGTGACGGGAACGGCGCATCGGCGCATGCCCGAGTCGTCGTACTGCTCCCTGTCGCCGAGGCCAACGCCCTCGCTGCGGCCCGCATCGCGAGACTGCCTGCCGACCTTCTCGCCGCGGATGCTAAGCCTACCGCCCAAGCTGTAGCAGACGCCCTCATCGCCGCTGGTTATGGGAGTTAAATGGAACAGCATCTTGAAATCATTAGCCTTCTCACGGGACCAGCGTCGTCCGTCGTGCTGCTTGTTGGGCTGGTCTGGTACGCGGCGAGATTCGTCCGAGAAACCGTTGTGCCCGCTGGGCAGGCTCTCGTGGTGAAGCACCTGTCGCAGGTCGACGCCATGATCGAGCAGTCCGAGGCCGAGCGGCTTTCGCACGACGCGGACCGGGTTGCGTGGTTGTCTTCCATGCGCGAGTGCCACGACGCTTCCGCCAAGATTCTTGAGGTTTCAGAGCGGACCGAGCGCAAGGTCGGCGGCCTCTACGGCCGACATGAAGTTCTGCAGGCGAAGCTCGACGCTGCCGCAAAGCCCGCCGCTGGAGCCTGAGATGGTCCTCATCTTGGACAGACAGCACTACGGCAAGCCAGGGCAGAATGACCTGGGTGCTGGCGCTGACCTCGATGGTGACGGTGTCGTTGAGCTCGACGAACGTGAGGCCAACCTCACGCTGCTTTACATCAACGCTGCCAAGCAGCTCGCTGAGGCCCAGGGCCACACGGTCTACGTGCTCGACTCTGGTTGGTACAGCGACCGGCACGAGCAGGCGATTCAGATTGCCCAGTCTCACCCCGACGACATGTGCGCCTACGTGGCTTGCCACCTAAACGCGGGTGGTGGGTCATACTCCCTCGCGCTGCACGACTATCGCAGCCACGGCGGCGAGAACCTGGCGAAGGCAGTCGCGACCGAGATGAGCGTGAAGATTCCTGAGATCAGCCGTCACTTGGTTCGAGCCGCAAGCCCGGACGAGTGGACCAATGGCTACTACACCGTCAAGGGCATCTACGCAGGACCAGGCAACCTGAGTGGCGTATGCTTCGAGCCCGTGTTCATGGACAACGTCGAACACCAAGCGCTCCTGACGCCCGAGGGGCTGGTTCTCCTCGGACAGATTCTCGCCAACGCCTGCATCGCCTGGGGAACCTGATGATTACCAAGATGACCGACATGCTCTTCGACCCCGTGAAGAAGATCAGCTACCGGCGCCTCCTCGCATGGTCCGTGGGCACCGCCCTGTGCTTCTACGGAAAGATTGGCGACGACGCCTGGATGTGGGTGACCATCGCCTTCATCGCAGGCGAAGCCGCCAAGGGCCTCGCTGCGCCCAAGAGCATCAGCAAGGATGACTAAGATGGACCCCGTCACTCTGACCGTCATTGCGGTTGTCGTCAGCGTCGGCGCAGGCTTCGGCGCTGGGTGGGGCCTCAAGCCCGATGACACCCACAAGGCGCTCGAGGCACAGGCGCAGAGCATCGACGCCATCCTCGACGGACAGACCGAGATTCTGGTCGAAGCCAGCAAGCCCGTCGTCATCGACGCCGAGCTTCGCTCCGAACTCGCAGAGGTGCCCGTCCAGTGCCGCACCAAGGCCGGCGGTGACCCCGCCTCAGTGCAGTGCCAGTGGGCCACGTGCCTACAGTTCGGCCAGTCATCGGCCAACCGACCAGAATGCAGTGATATCAGGGACTTGCTCGTCGAGTCGCTGAAGGAGCAGCCCGCATGCGACGAGCCCGTGGCCTCGCCCGAAGAAGGCGAGTAGTCTGGAGACTGTGTTATTCTGCTGCTGCAGAGGTGCGTCTTGGCCGAGAAGAAGAAAAAGAAGACTCCGGCGCTCAACAAGCCGCGCCGCATCCGAAAGGGCGAGCCTTCCTACGGGAAGAAGAAGTTCGTCGTGTTCGTGAAGAAGCCGAACGGCAACGTCGTGAAGGTGACCTTCGGTGATGCCAACATGGAGATCAAGCGCGACGACCCCAAGCGGCGCAAGAACTTCCGGGCACGACACAACTGTGACAACCCGGGCCCCAAGCACAAGGCTCGCTACTGGTCTTGCCAGGCTACCTGGAGCAACAAGAAGACCGTGACAAAGGCAACTGGCGGCTGATAGGCTGCGCCTGAAGGAGGCCGTAAATGGCTCTTACTACTACGCCCCTCGGCACGACTGACTTCCCTGACATCATTGCCAAGGAAACCGACACCGACGAGGTAGGCACCGCCAACATTTTTGACGGCGCGATCTCACTGCACTCGATGGTTCTGGACAACTCCCAGAACTCTGGCCACAACACCTTCTTCAAGTTCTACAACGCTGCGTCGGCTACCGCCGCGAACAGCCTGCCGAACTTGGTGATTCGGGTTGAGCAGTCTGTCAGCACAACCGTCATTATCGCAGATGGCCTGTCGTTCACTACAGGCGTGACCATCCGTGCGGTGCAAGACGAAGACGACACTAACAACGTGGGGCCCAGCCAACCCGCTGCCACCCTCCTCGTGGGGAGCTGAACTATGAGCCTCGTTAATCGCGTACTTCCGGGCAATCTCGCCGGAAACGAAATCTCCGACGCCAACGTCGTCGGCGGCACTGCACCGATTCTGGGCAAAGACGGTGCGACTACCATCTTCGCCGTCTACCTGGACAACAGCGCAGGGTCGGGCGACGCATACCTCCGTATCTGGGATGCGACCTCGGGTAAGACCAGCGGGACAAACCCCGCGCACTTCATCTTCTACGCGCCCGGAAACAGCACGAGGATGTACACGATTCCCCTCGGGCTGACCATCGACGTCGGGATTCTGTACATCGGCGCCAACGCCGCGGGCAACTCCGGCAGCACTGGTCCGTCAACGACACTGCAGACGCGAATCCTCATCACCTGATGGACGACTTCAACAAATACGTGCCCGGACAGGCTTACGCCAATCTCAAGGACGAGATGGCGCAGGAGTTCACGCTCGGACCGTCGAGGCTGCCTACAGGCACGACCACGTACAAGAGTGGCGCAAAGTCTACGACTACGGAGACCCCGTACGGCTACAACCTGGAGATGCGCGGCCCCAAGAAAGCCGTGCAGCCTCCGGCGGTAACGACCAGCGAGAGGTTTACTGACGCGACGGAAGCATTTTTTCGACGGGCCGATGAACAGGTCAAAGACCACGACGATTACGAAGACCGCGTCAACCCGTCTCCGGGCGAAAGTTTTATCGACGGAATGGCAGACATGGCCGAAGAAGATCCGTCTGACGAGGAAGGGCTACCTTTTTCTGGCGGAGAAATCTCAAGCATGGAGTATAGGCGGGCGCTCGACAACCCGCCGGTTCTTCTCGATGACGAAGATTACGAAGATGACGGTGAGTACCTGGCGGAGATGCCGCAAGATGACGGCGAGTACCAGGAGTACCAGGAGGAGATGCCGCGTTAGAAGAGCAGCTCGTCTTGATCGACGTCCCGTTCGCCGATTTGCCGCCCATCACCCGCGATAATGTACTCGAGCTCGCGCAAATCCCACACCGGGAGGCCCGCAGCCGACGAAATGTCGGCCATGTGGGCCACTGACCGCCCGCCGGGCAGCAAAACGACCATTTCTGGGGCAGATTCCAGCAAAACGCGGCGCCGAGACCCCTCTGCGCGGTTGCCAAACAGCAACCAGGGCGCAGGAACGACCCGAACGTCCAAATCCTGCTCCCGACCGAAACGCGCGAGCAACTCTGGCGCCCCTGGGTCGTCCGTCAGGTACATTTCGGCCATTCCGCGCCCCCGAAAGAGCTTGTAGAAGACCTCATACAGCCCATGCACGTCGTTGAAGTGCCGGCCACCGTAGAAAACGACCCTCAAGTGACGCCTCGGATGACCTCTCGGACCACACGGCGTGCTTCAACGCGCTTCTCGAGCGGCCAGGGCAGGTCCTGCGCCCAGCAGTAGTCCTGCGCCCGCCGATAGACCGTGCTGAACGACATGTCGAGGGCGTCAGCAACGTCCTGCCACGTTCCGCGAGACGTCTGCCACAGATAACTGGCCCAGTGGCCAGGTGTTGACTGAGCAATAGGCGCCGGGACCAGCGCGGGAGCACGCTCCACGGGAACGTCGTCACCCGCACGAGCCGCCATCACCTCACCAAGGTCAGCAAACCCTGTCATCGCAACCTCCATCATCCCGGGGACCACATGCCGATGTCGCCCGTAGCTCCCCTCGGCTCGTCCCAGTCTTCTGGGACCATGTGGGCCAGACCCACGTCGGGCGAACGCTGCACGTCGATGCCTCGATTGTAGCTGTCCTTGCCGCCGTAGGCAGGTAGGTCATGCTTCGAACCGTCGGGGTGCCAGTAGAGCTCGAGCATCCGGTCCTCGAGCTGAGCCGCGCATCGGATCCAACCCGCCGCCTCGTAGTATGAATGCATCTCATCTTGCGTCTGCGGAAACTCCCAGCCGCCATGGTCGTAGAACTCCCAACCAATCGGCCGGTCGTACACCCGGACCGGCAAGATGTCCTCCTCGACCTCTTCTTCCTCGACCTCGACCTCAGGCGGCGCCGCAGGGACCTCTTCAGGCTCCAGCTTACCGTGCCCAGGTGTGCCGAGCAGCGCATCCCGCCGCGCCAGCGACTCCAGACCCTCCGCCGCACGTGAGTAACGAACTCCGTCCAGGGCCTCGAAAAGGATGTACCTAAGGGCCGTATGGTCGGTCACGTCACCGCCCAATGCCTGAACCTTCGAGTCGTTTCGAAGGTCGGCCTTGACACTGCTGAGGGACATAAGCTGAGCGTCCGTCAACTTGAGACTGAGGCGAATCGTTTTAGGCATAAGCGCTCCTGTAACACGCACACGAGTGTAACACACCTGTTTTTGAAAATCGGGTCCGATTGAAAAGGGGCCCCCCTACTTTGGGTCCCATTACAAAAGTTTTTTGGTGGTGGGGGGGTCGCACCTCCAGGCCGCCGTGCCCCGCGCCCCTTCCCCCTGTTGTGTTGTGTCGGGTCGGGTGCCGTCCGTCGTAGGGGGGTGGTGTGCCCACCATGTTATATTGATGGTGTACCGAGAATGGGCCCCGCGAAGGGGTGTGACACCGCCGGTACCTTGAAACACGAATACGCGACGATTCGATCTCTTGATCGTGCGGCCTGAGTGCCGCGTATCGTGCCCCCCTTGTGCGTTTCGGCGCCTCGGGATCGGGCGTGCCTTGGATATGGCGTTTCGGCGCTGTTACCCGTGGTGCGTGTGTCCGGGTACGGCGCGCGGTTGGACGGTCAAACGTGGTGAGATCCTGGTGACGGGTCCGTTATGCGGGTTGCCTGTTTGTATCGTCAAGGCTGAGAAAACAGTCTAAGCGTCACACGTACGGTGCCCGTGAGGGTACCGCGCAGCACGCCTATCGCATCGATCCGATCATATGGGGAGCGATAGGGGAGGAACACGTGTGCCATGCGTGAGCATGGTCGGCGAGTCCGAGAGGATCCGGCGCATACATCATCGGTTGTACCCTCCGATCCCACGTGAAAGAACAAAGCGTGTTAAAAGGGGAGACGTGCGCTCATGGCGACGCACGCATGGCGAGGACGGTTTGCCCGTCCCACGGACCCACGTATGGAAGGCCCATGGCTCTTGTAGTCATGGGCCTTTCTTCGTGGCGAGCCGACCGATGGAAACGTCGGAAGCATCAAGCCGTGCCCCTAACCCGAGGACCGTGTGGTCCGACGAATGGGGCGAAGTCGGTACGGAATCCGGCAAGCCATGGAGACTACTATGCTCAACCTCAACGGAATGACCAAGGCCGACCTCTGCAACCTCGCCGCGATGGACCCGTCCATCCAGGTGTCGATGAAGATGAACAAGGCTGCGATCATCGCAACCATGCTCCAGGCCACCGGCCTGGATTCCGAGGAGGAGAGCGAGACGACGACGGAGACCTACGTCTACCCGACCGTCAACGACAGCCCGGCTCCGGTGGGCGGCTACGCCCTCCACCTGGAGGACATGGAGGTCGGTGTCGGGACGGACGGAGTGGCGACCGAGGAGATGGGCAAGGCCATGGTGCAGACCATGGAGGCGACCTACGCCTCGGTCGACACGACCGACGACAAGGTCCGATTCGTCAAGACGAAGGACGGCAAGATCAAGGGTGCCGGGCCCCGGCTGCTCTGCGCCAGCGTGCTCGGTTTCACGACCGAGGACCTCGGCAAGGTGAAGACGTGGGCTACGCGCTCCAACCTGATGATCTTCGGCACCACCACCGGTGCCGGCGGTCGTCAGGCCGATCTGGAGCAGCAGGCCGGTGGTGTCGCGAACCTCGCGGTTCGCAACGCCGAAGGCATTGCCTGCCCGGTCCTCCGCCCCACTGGCAAGCGCCTGGACTTTGCGGTCCCGGTGACCCGTGCGTCCCGTGCCATCGCGGTGTTCTACCGCGACAGCCGGGAGAAGCACGAGGCCATCAAGGACCTCAAGGCTTTCGGCGCGACTCAGATGGGTGTGGTCCCGAGCGGCAAGACCTACGCGGTCCAGTCGTTCGTGACCCCGGAGCAGATCGCACGCTGCCTCGTCCGCCTCGGTGTCGGCCTGCCTTCGCAGGCATCCGACTCCTTCGATGGCCTCGCCGCTACGGCGAAGCCGCTCGTCCTCATCCCCGCTCGGGACCCGGCTGCGGCTGCGGTCCTCGAAGCGGACGGATGGGACGACGACCGGATCAACTCCGGCGTGGCCGCACTCTCGCTCTCGAAGTTCCGGCTGGCAGCCGCTCGTGCCACGGGCCGCAAGGTCCGTGACATGGACGAGTCTGCCCGCATCGCCCAGGACGGGCGGCACCACGAGTGGTCGCTGCGTGACGCCGGTGAGGGTGACCTCGCCGACACGATCGCAGCCACTGCCCGCGCCGCTCGCTGACTCCAGCCATGGGGCGGCCCCTCTCGGGGGGTCGCCTCGCCCCACGTGTCGGAGGCTGTACCGCCTCCCTGACGATGACCCATGGAGGGTCGAAACACGTCAGCCTATCAACCAAGGGACCGCCATGCCCAAAAACCACGACGCTCTCGACTGCGTCGCCGACTTGGACCGCATGCTCGACTACTGCGAGGCTCGCCTTGCACAGTCCGAGTCCATGTGGCTCGAACACGTCGCCAGGACCCGGACCATGGACGGCAACCCTGCCACGCGGGGCTCCGGCCATGGCTGGTCCGACTTCGGCGGCCAGCGTCGAGGCCAGCGTCGCCAGCGCGGCGCTACGCCCAGCCACGGTCGGTACAGCGGCTCCGCCGTTCGACCCAAGGGTCCGGGCGGAGCCATGAACGGCAAGCGCACCCACTTCACGAAGAACGCCGCCCAGCGCGCGATCTCGTGGGGTGACAAGCGACGCCCCGACTGAATCTACGAATCGTAGCGGCAGAGGCGCTGAATCTACAATCAGCAGATCAGCACTTCTGCCGCACGTCGTCGCCTACGACGAGGCCCCGCCCATGCGGGTTCTCGTCGTGGTCGAGGATGGATGACGATTCCTGTCGCACGAGGTCATACGGATTAACTCAGGTTCTACCTGATAGATTTCTGAATGATCAAATGTGTGACTTGTAAAAGGATTCCTAAGCGCGCGAGGATCTACCCCCCATCAGGGGGGCGGGTAGGAGTTACCCCTACCTTTAGGTTTCTCTTAAGCGCAGCCACCCTCGAATCCGCCCCAACGTGGGAGGATTCTGCGAGAGGTGGCTTCCTACCTGGCATAGCAGTGATTCGGACATAACCTGTCCGACTTGCATATGACAGGTTCAACGAGGGTTATCCCGTATGACCCTCTGTTTTTCTTTCGCATTCAAGCGGCCGAGGCACACCACGTGTCGCTACGCTTGAGTGCTCAACCCGCCGGAAGTGTCACACACTTACCGGCATACCTGACACCGGCATGACATGTCGGTGTGCCGAGGAGTTCCGGTGAACTTGGAAAGCGTAGAGATGACAGTGATCGGCCGGCACATGGTCGAACTCCTCGAACGAGAGGAGGAGCGGCCGGGCATCAACCTGGCGTACCGGGCGGCCCTTGTGGCTGCCCGCGTGGCGCTCGACAAGGTGTGTCGCTACTTCTGGTAGCGGCACACCGCGGGCACCCGTGAGGTTGCCCGCATCGCATCGCGCCCCTGGCGTGGGTTGAGGCAGGGTTGAGCATCGCCCCCCTGCTTCCCCTCGTGCGGGGGCACCGTGGCCGAGAGGCCACGACCCTGACGGCATGCCCACATGCACCCCGCCGGAGGTGTGTGTGGGTTCCTTGCTTCCGGCATTGGAGAGAGACATGACCCCCGCCCTGCGACAGTTCGCCTTGAGTAAGGCGAACTTCTCCGACGATGAAGACGCAATCTTCATCGTCGGAAAAGCAATCGAAGTGGGTCTCCGCGTCGCGGTGACCCATGAGGGCCAGGTGTTCCTGGCGGAGGTCGAGCACTGCGATGCAGTGATCGACCCGTTCGGAGAGTGGAGCGGGTTGTACGAGGTTGAGGTTTCCTACCTCATCCCGTGACCACTCACCGCTGAGTCAAGGCAGCGGTATACAAGTAACGAGGCGTCTGATTCCACGCCTACAACCTCGCAAGAGGAGAGCCTTGATTGGGCCTCAGGTTCATCCTGAGGGAGCGCCGGTTGGTAAGGGCCGTTGGTCGCGCAGATGTTCACGGGCTGATCACCTGAGGACGCTGCCGTGGAGAGGCTGATCACCTCGACACGAGACCTTGACGGTAGAGGGTTCGATGCCCTCCGCTCCCAGCAATCGCGCCAAGGTGTGACGCCGCTCCCCGACAGGGTCGAGCAGCCTCATGCGCTTGAGCAACCATCCCGCACGGCGAGCGCAGCAGGCTCCTGCATGTCCGCAGGTCTGCTCGTCGTGCGTTCACTCAGCCTGCATCGGAGAGAACCATGACCGCTACCCCCAAGGGCACGCCAATCTTTCACGCTGACCACGGGCTGGACGAGAGACACCACAAGCTCATCGACATCCTGATGAGCGTGCGGGAGGGATTCTTCGTCGATGCCGTCCCGCTCGAGGAGCTGGCCGGCACGCTCCAGTCGGCTCTGTACGGTCCGTCCTGTGGTGACGAGTCCGTCCCCGAGGAAGAGGTGGAGTACGTGAAGCGGGGCAACCGCCCCGGACCGAGCCGCCTCATCAACCGCCCGTGCCGACCGGCAGACCACATGGTGGTCATCGGCATCGCCGGCGATGACCCCAAGGTGTTCACCGCCTACGGGAGCATCGGGTCCACTGTCGCTCCCCGAGAGTGGTGGGACTCGGGCATGAAGCCCTCGGAAGCTGTCGAGGCTGCTGCCTTCTGGAGCGACCACGCCCTCAGCAAGCACGGCTGAAGCACCCACCCTCAAGCGGGCACTGTCCCGCTGACCCTCGCCCCTCCGGGGGCACATCAGGAGCAACACCATGGGATCGAACTTTCACGCAACCGCAATGGCCTTGGCCACCGTCATGGCCACCGTCAGTGACCGCATCGAAGCTGCGGAGGTCGCCCCCGGCCCAGAAGAGAAGCGCGACATCGCCAAGACCCACGGCATGACCGGTGCCGAGACAGAGAGGATGGTCGTCGTTCTGGTCAACGACAAGATCCACGACGCAATCATGAGCACAGGAGGTGTGGCATGAACCTCGAAGACTACACCGAGCAGATCACCGACCATCGCATCCCGGTCCGCGTGGGCCGGGACGAGCAGCCGACCGGATGGGTCGGCACCCTGGTACTGGCGCTCATCGGCGCCGGCATGGGGACCGTCACGGTCCTCGCCCTCACCACCTGAAAGGCACACCACGGCCCGCTACTGCTAAGGTAGTGGGCCGTGCGTGGCTGAGAATGCCAGTAGCACTGACATTCTCAGGCATGACAAGTGTGTCTGCCATCAACAACAGGAGCATGACATGAGTAGTGAAAGAAAGCGCGTCGAGGAACTGATGAAAGGTTCGTACGGGCTCATCGTGAAGCAGGACATCGCGAGTACCGTGAAGAGAGACATCTTCCTCCTCGCGGAGCGGATGTACATGGGGAGCAGAGACACAGACGAAATCTCCCTGACTACCTTCCTCGTGAAGCTCGAGGAAATAGTCGATGAGGTTCACCGCCACGCCCAGGAAGACCACGCCCGCGTGTGGGATGGCTGCTTCACCGACGGAGGTGAGGCATGATGCCCCACCTCTACCTTGACCGCCGCGTGAGTTTCTACCTCGCATCCCACGGGGTCGACGTGACCGGCACCGTGATCCGCACCAGCGGCAACGACATCACAGTCAACAACATCATACCGGGGGTGCCGGGGCGCGAGGAGGTCACGTTCGACGAGACCAAGACGGCGCACCGCATGGTGTCCTTTCTCCAGACCACGTGGTCCCTGGGAGGTGAGTGATGGGAGACAAGACCATCCCCTTCTTCCCTCCGTGGAACACGGTCATGGAGGAGTGGGAGGGCAGCATCGTCGACTACGCCCAGCGGGTCGTGGTCAAGCGGGAGTACCGCGGCAAGTTGGTACACATTCGACCAGGATTCCGTGCGGCCGAGGCTGCGCAGGCCTTCCCTGATGTGGGCGTGGCAGTCACGCCCGAGGACTTCCAGCAGGCGTATGACGAGCACGTGAAGCTCGAGCGGGAGTACGACATGGAAGCAGCCGCCATCGCCGGTCTGGCTATGCGGAAGGGCAACGCTCCTTCCGATGTTCCGCGCGACCCGTTCGATGATGAGGACATCGACTACAACCTGAAGGAGCTGGTCAACCAGTACCCGGACGAAGACTGGCACACGAAGCGAGTGGATGACTGGCTTCTCGCCGTGGACGAGCTCCTCGCCTGCTGTGAGTGGGCGAGGATGGACATCGCACTGTCCTTGGAGTGGGAGATCCTCCTGGGCTGCCTCCGCGGTTTCCCCGAGCCCTTCGGCCCCGAGCACCGAAAGCTCGCTCGCGCAGTGATGGGAAAGGAATCTATCGGAGAGAACACCGCGGTCTTCTGGACCTTGGTCAGCAAAGGTGAGGCATGACGTTCATCAAGGCTGAGTGATTCGTGCGACGGGTGAGGGCCTGGCGGCTTCGGCTGCCGGGCCCTCGTTGTCTGAGCCAAGGACGGTCCTTGGGGCGCAGGTTCCCTGCGTCGGCGCTCACTCTGGAGAAACATCATGACCCCCTTTACCCGCTACCTCGGAGGCCACTGCCGTGTGACCGGCAGCCGCATTCGCTACTTCGCGCGCGACGGTGAGCTCTGCCCTCACTGCGCGAAGCGAAACGCCAAGGACGAGAACGTCAAGTCCTGGGACTGGAACGCCCCTGTTGGCGTCGCCCTGGAGGCCGACATCCCGGGTGTCCCGCGCGACTGCATCGACACCTGCACCAACGAGGAGACATCATGACCGACCCCCTCCACGACTTCATCGACCACGAGACGGGTCAGCCCTGGCGTGTGCGGTTCGTCCGCAAGGGCGACCGCTACGGCCTCAACCACGGCAAGACCCACGAGGAGGCCGAGCCCCTGGTCGAGTTCTACGACCGCGAGTTCGCCGGGGACACCTTCCCCGACGAGGGGCAGTTCGTGCGCCGGTACTACGTCTCGACTCTGCTCAAGCGCAGGGGCGGGGCGCTGAACCTCGATGGAGGCATCGAGGCATGGTGCATCTCCGCCGACGGGATGCGCGAAGCCATGCGGCATGTCGCCGTGTGGCAGGCTTGGACGATCATCCATCCTTGACAGTAACAGCACAGCACAATACGCTGTGCCACAACACGGAGCAATACATGACCGCATCCTTCCTCAACCTCAAGTGGCGTTCCGCCTGGAAGCAGCACGTCAAGAAGGTTCTCGGCGTTCGCCGAGTGGCCGACCTGCCATCGACCATTGTGTTGTGGGCAGGCAACTCGCTGCTCACCGGCGACCCCATCATGGTCGTGGCGCAGTGCAACAACGCCTCATCCAAGAACGTGAAGACGGGAGACATGATCCAGGTCGCAGTGATGCGGCAGGACATCGCACCGGGTCCTGCCTACGACGCAGGACTTGACGACGCAGTCTGCCCTGACGACTGCGTCCATCGCAGCAAGGCACGACATGGTCTCGGCACTTGCTATGTCGACAAGCATCGTCTCGGGTTCGCCTGGGAGGCAGCGCTGGGCCTGCTCCTGCGGGGTGTCGTCGGTGTCCCTGACGGCTTCTACACTGGTGCGGAGATCCGCCTGACCAACGACGGTGACGGCGCAGCTGTTCCACTCCATGTGTGGGAGAGCATCCTCCATGGAGCCAAGGGTCACAGCGGCTACACCGCAGCGTGGCGCAGCCTCGACGCTGCCACCTGGGGACAGTACTTCATGGCCTCGGTATCCAGCCCGGCGGATGCGATGCGTGCCCGTGCTGCTGGCTGGCGCTGGTTCGCATCGAGCGGTTCCGCAGAAGACGACGCCGCCTTCGCCGCACTCGGTCGAGAGTGCAATGCAGACGCCCACGGACTGACCTGTGTGCAGTGCCATGGGTGCAACGGCAACGAGCGCGGGGCTCGTCGGCCGTCCTTCTGGCTGGCCTTCCATGGAGCGATTGCCTCCAAGGTCCGCCGCATCAACAACGACACCGCCGCAGCAGCGGCAAAGTGAGGAGCAACATGGGAGAGACATTCATGGCACAGGACCTCGACACGTTCGAGAGACACGAGGTCACCGACCCCGAGGCCCAGCAGGTCCTCGACGCCGACAACCTGGTTGAGCTGGTCGACGCAGGCGGCGGCCACGTCGCCCGCAAGGACCCGGAGACTGGCGAGGTCTGGCTCGCCTGCTGGGTCAAGATCAACAAGGGAGGAGCAACATGAACACCGCCGCCATCCGCAAGGCCCTCGGGCTCGACACCCTGGGCGACCCGTTCCTGCGGGACGCCATCATCCGCAAGCACAACCACCGGAGCAACTGACATGACCATCATCGATCCCAACATCAACATCCTGCTGCCCAGCAGCCTCATCCTCAAGCGCGGCCACGATGCGGGCATGACCCTGTCCGATGTGGCGCACCTGCAGTCAGTCATCAGCGAGAAGCAGGCTCGACACGACTACCTCATTCCGGTGAACGCTGTGCCGTTCGCCTTCTTCCCCGCCAAAGACGGTGGTGCCGTCGCCGTACTCGGCAACGACAAGGTCAAGGTGGCCAAGTCCGCCTTCCGCCAGCTGAGCCAGTACCTCGAGATCTCCGGCCTCGGTAAGATTCTCGAGCAGACGGCCGAGCTCGACAGCACCGCCAACTGGCGTGGGCAGGAGGCACGCGCCTTCGAGGCCACCAACCTCATGCTCCGTATGTGGTCGCAGCGCGTGAGCAAGACGCTGCGCTGGCGAGTGAGCTCCCGTCGCGGCGAGAGCCTGCCCGTTCTCGACGGTGTCGTGACCGAGGGGTACGCGCCACTGTCCCACGTCGAGGCACTGTCGCTGGCAGTCGACCACTTCGGCGGCGACCGCAACGTCATCGAGTACCAGCTCACGACAGAGCGCATGCGAGTCCGCATCGCCGACGAGCCCATCAAGCTGGGCACGCCGATCAAGATGATCGAGATGTGGAACAGCGAGACCGGGCACGCCAGCCTGTCGTTCTGGGGCAAGCTCTGGAAGTTGATCTGCAGCAACGGCATCGCCGCCACGCTGGAGGACTACGGTCGGTCGCGTCACAACCACGTCGGCGACATGATGCAGCGCGTCAACGACCACCTGCCCGAGCAGTTGGCGGGCATCCGCCGCGGTATGGGTGAGGGCTTCGACCTCTACGAGCAGTCGGTCAACACCCGCATCGACTTCGATCCCGACGCCAAGATCGAGGACAACACACTGGGCCCGGTCGAGACCTTCATCACCGAGGTCAACGCCAAGCGCAAGACCCGGGTGCCCGACCGCGTGCTGACCAACGTCTTCGAGCGCGGTTTGCGCGACGAGACCAGCAGCCCGTACGGCACCCTGGCAGGTGCCGTTGATGGCATCACCCGAGTGGCGCAGGAGGAGAGCCTCTCTCTCCAGCACGAAATGGAGAAGTTCTCCAACGCTGTCCTCCTCGACGGCATCGTGCGCAGCGTTGAGAACCGCGTGCTCGTCTCTGCCTGAGAGGCACAAGGCGCAGGGGGGCACGGCCTGACAGGTGCCCCACACCCCACACCTTGGAGCAACGATGCCATCATTCTGCTGGTCTACTGTCAATCGTGCAGGTGCCCCTCACGAAATCCTGCAAGAGTCTTCTACCAAGAAGGCTGCATGGCTGATCGAAGCCCAGCGAGTCTTCCCAGTGGGCAGCCGGGTGAAGGTCATCAAGTCCGACGAAGATTCCTACGTGGGGCAGATGGCCATTGTGCAGGGCCACGACCTTGGAGAGACGGGCTGTTGGCCCATGGTCACCTTGCATGGAGCGGACGCCCCGTGGCGTGACGGCTTCTACGAAGACGAGATCGAGGCGCAGGGGGGCACGGCCTGACAGGTGCCTCACACCAACCACAACCAGGAGAGAACCATGAAGATGAAACTGAAGAAGATGGAAGACACCAACCGGAGGGCGGGCTGGCATGCCCGGTCGACGGAGTACCCATGCCAGGCGTGGGCTCCGACAAAGGATGAAGCCATCAAGGACCTCCGCAGACTCGTGGAAAAGCACAAGGTCGAACTCGCTGAGAAGTCGAGCACTGCGAAGTTCCACGACATGGACACCTTGGTCAAGGCCGCGGGCCTGCCCGAGCTGTTCAACATCCCGTGCGCTGAGCACTGGGAGAACGAGGCGGAGTTCAACTACCTCGACTCGGTCATCCACTCGACGGACGACAACGGAGAAGAGTGGCTCGACTTCAACGACGAGACGTGGGAACGACTCGACCCGGTGCGGTGGACGGAGACCGAGGGAACGCGTGAGCTTCCCAAGGCGCAGGTCAAGTTCACGCTCCGGCACGAGGACGACCACTGGGTCTGGGAGAGCGGCTACACCGCCGTGCTGGAGACGTTCACGGAGACGGCCAAGTACGTGCCGGATGTCGGCACCGTGTACCTGTGCGAAGCCACATACACCTACGAAGGCGACTGTACGTCGAAGGCAAAGCAATGGAAGGTGTGAAGACACGCCTGCAGTGGACTGACCACGATGGCCGGGTCCACTCCGGCCAGCCCGACGACGTGATGCGTCTCGCCTACCAGGCAGGACAGCACCACACCATCAAGCCTTCGCGGATGTTCATCCCGAAGGACTACCTCACCAAGGAGAGCACCATGACCCCCTCGACCCCCACCGCCACCATGAGCTGCACAAGCTGCGGCAACACCACCCACTTCGGATACGACGGCGTGGTCGGATTCGATTACTGCCGAGACTGCGGAGCCGTTGCTGGCTACTCGTTCGGCACTGCACCGCAGAGCGCGGCGCAGCCCACGCCCCCGGCGCCGGCGCCTCGGCGGGCTGAGAGTCTCGCCCACCTGGTCGAGGAGACGGACCGGCAGGTTCAGCGCGGAGACTTCATCCGCGTGGTGCGTGCTGGCCCCAAGAGTCAGCGCAACATCAACAAGTGCGGCCACGTCTTCTGGACAGGCCAGGACCGGTACAAGCCGGGCCAGCGTCTCGGCATCAACGTCGAGAACGAGCAGGAAGAAACCATCTGGGTCAACAGCAACGACGTCATCGTCATCGAGGAGAACTGACATGGATACCCACACACTTAGCTTCAAGATTCGCACCAACATCGACCCCTCGCAGCTGCTCGACCTGCTGCACGCCTTCGTCGAAGAACTTGTCGACGAGGTCGAGTCGCAGGGAGGCGAGGTCGCGGACCCAGAACAGCCGTCTGTGACGGCAGCGGTGGAGACAGAGTGAAGCGTACCCACCAGCTCTTCGACCGAGAGCGCCCGGTGCAGGTGTACTTCAACCAGCGCCGCCGAGAATGGAGTGTGCGACAGCATGCCCTGGTGGTTGGGTACGCCAAGCGCATCGTGTTGAAGCACGTGACCTGGAGGGTGCAACCTTCCGGCCGTGCTCGCGTGAGGCGTGAGGGCAGGGAGCATGTCCATGCCTACGCCAAGGGGTGGGTCACCCACCTCATCCTGCTCGACGGAACGGAGCAGGCAGTTCGGTACAACCCCTACGAGCTCGAGACGTTCGTGGTGGGAGACAACCGACCGCTGCTGACCAGCCAGTTCGCGGTCTTCAACGTCACAAACGGAAAGCCGCACACGTTGGCGTGCGGCGTCAACCTGTAGGAGAGAGACATGCCTGAAGTCTTGAACGGTGAGACTGCCAAAGTTCTGGCAAACATGATGAAGCGCCACCTCCCGCGCTTCGCTGAGGTCGAGGTGGTTCCCCACGAGCACCGGAATGGTCCCGACTACTCCGATGTGATCGAGACCTACCGGCTGCACGTGTACTACCCGCTGAAGGGCATGGACCCCGACGGCAATGGCACATCGGTCGAGCTCCGCTGTGTGTACACCTTCGACCTGTGGGAAGGGGTGACGGTAGTGAGTCCGCGCCACTTCGTCCTTGAGTACCGAGAAGAGGCGTCCCGCCTCAACGAGTGGCACGACGATGTGATTCGCCTGATGTTTGAGCTCAACAACTGAACCAACCCAACCAAAGAGAGCTACACATGTCCCTTGATTTTGACCACGGCAATGTTTCCCGCGACGTCACCTTCCCCCGGGTCACCGACCCGGAGGAGATCGCCTACTACCGCAAGTCCAAGCGCCGCACGGTCATCGACAACGGTGACGATGACTTCCGAGTCTTCTCGGTCTTGACCGAGCAGATCATCTGGCTGACCATGTCGGTCGGTATCGGTTGCATCACCGAGAAGAACTGGGAGAAGTTCTACACTCGGGCCTACGCCTGGCAGCGAATCAACAGCCACGACAGCGACAACCTCGTCGAGGCAAAAGACGTGTACGACCACATCGGTCTGCGCACCAACGCCTCCAGCCTGACGGACAGCAAGTTCGTCAAGAAGCTGGTGCGTGCGATCGACAGCGAGAGCGAGGCGGGCATCTGGCTCGTCAAGCACAACCTCAACAAGAAGGGAGAGTGACATGTTTGGATACGCATTTGCAATCAAGGCAGCACAGCAGGGCGGCTGCTCCGCAATCTGGGGCGCTCGCGCCATCGCCACCGAGGACCCCGGCTTCGGCCTCGTCCCCGACCGCATCAGCTGGTACGCCGGCAACGAGGCTGAGCGTTCAGCCTTGGTCCTGGCGCTCAACAAGGGTGTCCTCGACGTCTGTCGTGAGCGCTTCGCCGAGCTGAAGGACGAGCACTGGGACATCCACCGCGTGGCCAAGGAGTACGTCCTGTACGAGGACGAGGCCATCAAGGTCGTGGGCAACACCAACGGCAGCTACGGGTACTTGTACCTGACGGCTTTCATCCTGCCCCCTGACCGCACGGGTGAGTGGAGGGGTAACTTCCGTCCAGCTCCTGGCGGGGTGGTCAACGTGACCGTCAACTCCATCGGTGAAGCTATCGTGCTGCGGGGTCACCGCGTCTACAGCGTGGCTGGCCTGTACGTGATGCCGATCAACCCGCCTGAGTGGTACCGCAAGCAGAACCGGCTGGGCCGCAATGGCTGGAAGCCGGGCTGGATCACCGGTGTCGAGTTCACCGAAATCGAAGGGCAGGAGGTCGCATGAGCCAGGAACAGGACGTCATGCTGGCCTCCTTCGGTTTCGAGCCGCTGCAGGTACTCGACCCACACGTGCGGTGGGTTGCGTCCTACCCGGTAGAGCCTGAGAGCGACAACTTCTGGGGAGTCACGTGGGCGGAGGGCTACGTCGAGGACGAGCTCGATCCCAACGGGTGGTACCTGTGCCACTCGTATGATGGAGACGTGGACGGGTCCATCGACCCGCTCACACTGGAAGAAGCACTCACACTTGCCTGCCAGCGCAACGCAGGTTAGGCACACAACACCACACGAAGGAGCAGCAATGAACCGTTACACCCTGCAGTCCAACGGCAGAGTCTTGGACGAGAGCACCCGCACCTGGCCTGACCCCCAAGAGTTCTGGTACCAGGAGCTGGCTACTGGTGACATCTGGAGCCTGTGTCAGATCATCACCAACCACGAGGAGACCGAGGGCGAGTCGCGCCGCCTTGTGCTGCTCGAGGACATGGTGCTGGGCTTCTCGGACATGAAGCCCGGCGACATGCCCCTTGCGGTGCCTGTTCGTGAGACGTTCATCCCGCCGATCAACACCTCGTACCTGACGCTCACCGACAAGAACGGTCGTGAGGCTGCCGCGTACCGGGCCAAGGGTCGCTGGGTGGACGTGATGTTCGGCAGCGTGAGTCACCGGATCAACTTCCTGACGCCCAGCGATTCTCGCAGTCTGACTGTCGCGGACCTGGAGGGCAACGGAGACGACGACAAGCTCGACAAGCTCAAGACGTTCATGCGTGCGATCGTCGCCGCGTCCAACATCTGGGAGGACTGACATGATTCGCTGGAGAAGCCGAGACATCACGGTGTACACCCGACTGCCGGACGTGCCGGACAATGACCAGGGCGGTGCCTACCAGGTCATCGCCCGGGGCATTCGCTGCTACGGTCAGCTGGCGGTGCATCCGATCCACATCACTGACCACACGGTCAAGGACAAGGAGGACCCTTCGACCTGGGAGGTTGAGTTCGGGCATGAGTCGAAAGACAAGCGCTGGAAGCTGACGCACTGGCCCACGGGGCTCACGTTCAGCAGCGGCTATCACAGCTACGGCTACAAGCGGAAGTCCAACGCCATGCGTGTGGCTGAGCAGATCGACGCCCGCTTCGGTGATGTCCTCCGCGCGCTGCCTTCCACTGGACCTGCCGACGCCATGGTCAACGCGCTGATGGAACACCCGCAGTACGATGACCTTCGAGAGTTCAAGCATGAGCTCGAGAAGAAGTACGGCATCGACCGCGTGGTCAAGGACTAATCATCAGACCTCGTACCCGCCCGGACGGTGATGCGCTGCAGCCGGTCGTGGAAGTCTCGATCAACAGACGAGAGTTCGATGACCGCTGCCGCCTGCTGCTGACCAGAGCCACCCTTGCCGGTGTTCTTGTCCAGCAGCCCTGTCCGGTCGAGGATGTCCTGGGCCGCCTTCAGCCGCACAGACCCGTCAACATCTGGGTCATGTGCCAGGCTGACGATGACCTGTAGCATGTCGTCCGCTCGGTTCTCAAGAGTCGAGCGTAGCTGCCTACGCCGCAAGTCATCGCCATCCTTCAGTGCCTTCTGCGCAGACTTGTCCGAAGTCACCATGCGCCAGGCAACGGAGATGGGGAGGTCGAGATGGTTGGCTGCCTTGCCAACCGTGATGCCTGCACGCAGCAGCTCTCTGAGCGCACCCGACTTCTCGGGATCGTTCAGAGCGCGGTCTTGCTCCTGCAAACGAGCGAGAAGCTGCGCGGGCTCTGGGATGTTCTCGGGGTCAGACATGCGGTCACTATACCCTGTTTGACAGTTGTGTGCGCGGTCGCTAACCTGCTCAGCAGAGGCACATCAATGCACCAAACAAGACGGCAACCCAACCCCAACTTGATGTCAACACCGGGGCCAATCGGACCCAAGATTATTTGGTGGTTGTGGTTTTCGCTTTGGATCTATTCCAACTGCAAGGGAAACTCATGAACGACACATACTGCAAGAAGCCCGGCGAAGAAGTGGTAGGCCGCATCGCCGCCTTCCTCGCCAACACATCGAAGCTGCCGAGTGTGAGCGTCAGCGAGATCGCATTCCACGAAGACTTCTCCGACCTGTTCGAAGACTTCGTCGGAGAGCGGCGACGCTGGCTCGAGCTGGGCTCATGCCTTGAACAGGCAGGCTGGACGCGCAAGCGTCAGCGGTCTCTCTTCTACCAGGGACCGAACGACTACATCAACAAAGTGACGGCGCGTTGGTACCCGCCGTCGAAGGAGGGCTGAATGGCTGACGGAAAGTTCATGCGTATGATCAACTACGGACAGGTCTACCGACCGGCCAGCAAGGCCATCGACGAGGCAATCAAGAATGGTCAATCATATCGGCAGGTTGCAGAGGAGCTGGCGTTCGCACTTGCCACCGTGTGCGATGCTGGAGACATCGACCTGAAGGTAGCGAAGGATGTCATCGACACCATCGCAAAGGTGCAGCATGCCGCTCGCATGTACTGCTCCGGGGTCGCCGGGGACGCATGAGAAAGTTCTGGGTCAGCCTGTTCGACAACCTGTTCTTGACCGAGGCGCACCCGCAGCAGCTGACGTTCGACCAGCTGTCGGACTTGCTGGCCCAGCCCGGCGAGGCGTTCCGCGTATGGGACAAGCGCAAGCTCCCGCAGTGGAGCCCCGCGACATTCCAGCCGCCACGACGCAAGAAGGCAAACGCCCAAGGCGCCTCGTGCCTTGTGCTCGACTACGACGATGGGACGACCATTGACCAGGCGCTGCAAGCGTGGGGTCAGTGGGCGCTCATCCTGCACACCTCATGGTCTCACCGCCCGGAGCATCACAAGTTCCGGGTGGTGCTGCCTCTCGACCAGGACCTCCGCAAGGAGGAGTACCCCGCGGCGTGGCGCTGGGCGGAAGAGCACTGCGGCCGAACCATCGACCGCCACTGCAAGGACATCTCACGATCGTGGGTCTTGCCGGCGTGTGACCTCGAGGACCCTGCGCATCAGCGGCACTTCGAGTCCCGCATTGTGAGAGCTCCGCTGCTCCGTGTTGACGACATCATGAAGTGGGCACCCGAGGACAACGTGGTGCCCATCCGACCGGCCCTGCTTCTGCACTCTATGCCAGTGCCAGGAGACAGGAGCCAACTACATCTCGACCCCGATGCACGTGCGAACCTCGGCCATGCTCTGGGTGGCGTGGTCAGTGACGACGCTGTCCGCTTGGTCGAGTGCCCACGCTGTCGGCGAGAGGCTGTGTGGTGGTGGCTCGACCCCACCCGCCAGCTCAACGCCTACTGCAATCACCGGAAGAGTTGCGGCTGGAAGGGTCCAGTCGCTGCGCTCCTGGTCAACGACTCTGACTTCTCTTCACTGGAGGGATGATGCCTGACGTCTTCTCACCGCTCAAAGACCAACCCCACTACATCTACCGAGCGACAGGTCGCTCCGGCAGCGTGCTCGCTCGCATTGAGCAGCAGCTGCCTGGCGTGCTGGCGTACGGCCACATGGCACATGACCGTCGCTGGTACCGCATGACCAAGCTGCTTCGGGAGAACCCCTCCGAGCCGGTCAACGGCTACGACTACTACAAGGCATTCGTCCCCCTCAACGCTGCGTGGCTCTTCGAGCACAGGCTGGCGGAAGCTGGTGTGACCTACCAGATTGAGCACGCCATCAACGTGGGCGACATCTTCGCGTGGCCTTCTGACGACGAGGAAGCGCTGGCCACCATGGCCGAGTACGGACGGCAGGTGGTCGCCGGCATGGTCAACCGAGGCGAGGTCAAGTCATTCGTGACTGACCTCATCACCGACTACCAGGCGCGTGGCGTCTACTGGGCTTCGACCAGGCCCTGGTTCAAGCTGGTCTACCCTTGCGGGTCAGGCAAGACGCTGACGTCTACCTTGTCTGCTCTGACCGAGAAGGGTCCGGTGTGTGTCATTGCTCCCGCCAAGGCCCGCCGAGTCTGGTGGGACCAGGTTCAGGAGTACACCAACCTCAAGCCTCACCGTGTGATCCCTCGTGGTCAGATGCGGAAGAACGACCAGACCCTGCAGGACTACCTCGCAGAGTGTGTCGACCTTCGCATCCGCCCCTTCGTGGTCTTCGGTGCGCAGTCACTCCCTGACTACACCCAGGAGATTGCGAAGCTCGCACCGTCCGTGCTGGTGTTCGATGAGCTCCACACCTTTGGTCAGCCCAAACGGTGGAAGGCCATCTTCAACAGCAACGGTGAGATTGAGTTCGAGAAGCGTCGGACCAAGACCGACACGCGAGAGACCCGTGCGGTTGCTGCCATGGACGTGAGCCGCCTGCCTTCGATCCGTCTGCGGGGTGGCCTGACCGCCACGCCGCTGGACGACGGGCGCCCTCGTCGACTGTGGAGTCAGCTCGACCTGCTCGCCCCCGGCGCCTACGGCATGGGCTTCAGCTCCTACGCCAAGCGGTACTGCGCTGCGAAGGAGGGCGAGTACGGCGGCATCGACGACAAGGGCAGCAGCCACATCGAAGAACTCAAGTACCGCGCGGCCTACCTGATGCAAGAGGTGACGCACACCGAGTCGCACGGTCAGCTGCCCCCCACCCGCGTCCAGGTCGTGTGGCTCTCGCCGTCTGACCAGAACCGCCCCGCGGCGTTCAAGCGGGTCATCGCCAAGGCGGAGAAGGAGGCGCTCAAGACACGCACCGAGTTCGACAAGGAGCGTGCGCTCGAAGCGAACCTCATGGAGGCGGCCAGCCGCAAGCGCAAGTACGTGGTCGAGGAAGTGCTCGAAGGTCTCCGCGGTGGTGGCAAGGTCGTGCTGTTCACGGCGCGTCGCCAGGACTGTGAGGACTGGGCCTCGTACATCGAGAAGGCTCTGGCAAAGGAGGTCAAGCAGAAGAACTTCGGTGGCCACATGCCCGCGATGAGCTGGGGTCACGGTGGCACGGACGAGCGCGACCGTGAGGACATGGTCACGAGCTTCCGCGAGAGCGAAGGACCGTGCCTTCTTATCGCTACCGGCCAGGCGTTTGGTGAGTCGGTCGATGGTCTGCAGTCTGCAGACCTCGCCATTTTCGCCATGCTGCCGTGGCGGCCCGGAGACTTCGAGCAGTGGAAGGGGCGGTTCGACCGCATCGGTGGTCGACCCACGCTGCTCAAGGTGGTGCTCGCCAGGAAGACTTACGACGAGAAGGTGGCTGGCATCCTGGCTGACAAGATCACTCCCATCAAGGAGTTCCTGGCGGCTGAGCAGTACCAGGGCATGGACGACAAGCTGCTCGGCATTGACGACCACGAGGCCATGAAGGCATCGGTACTCGACACACTCTTTGGAGTAGACGCATGACAGATCGAACCACCACAGAGATTGCTCTCATGATTGTCTGGTTGTGCTGCACTCTGTTTTTCTGTGTGGCTGCCGGAGGAAGGTTCGACGACATCGAAGCAAAGGTCGATGTGAGAAACCACCTCTCCAGCGGCAAGGCCAACTACCTGCCGGGAGCAGCCTGCGTCATCGCGACTTCGGTTGAGCAGACCCCTGCCGACATCATCAACTACGCCAGGGCGTGCGCGAAGGCGCACGAAGACTGGCTTGCGGAGCAGCCGTGATTTGGACCGACAGTCGGCGCACCATGCCTCCGTCCGACGAAGAAGTGCTCATGTGGCAGCACGACACGTTCAACATCCTCTGCCTCAAGCAAGAAGACGATGGCGCGTGGCTCAACTACGAGTCGTGGTTTTCCCTGGCAGGCATCGGCCAGTTCTTCTGGCAGCCCCTCCCCAACCCCCCGGAGCAGCCGTGAACCCCATCCTCATCAACACCGGGCGCAGCACGTCGGGGTGGTCCTTCTGGGGGCCTGCCTTCAGCTGCGACTTCCTCTGGTTCCTCATCAACGTGCAGGGCAAGCAGTTCATCGGAGCTGACCCGCTGACCCAGGGGTCGATGGGCCACACCATCCTGGCGCACTACTACGCTCGACTTGGGTGCGAGCAGGGTGGGTTTGAGTACGAGGGAGAAAACATCAGTGATCCCAACTACTTCTTGCCGCCTGAGGAGGGGCTGCGGGCATGGGTCGATGAAGCGGAGAAGGAGGGTACGGAGGCGGCGCACTTCATCGCCAACACTCTCGAGGTCTTCCGCCGCTACCGACAGCGTGAGCCGTATGTTTCGGACCGTGTTGAAGGTGTCGAGATGCAGATCAAGATGACCGTAGGGCGGAATCACAAGGGGGACTTCGGACTGTGGCTTGACAAGAACCTCGCCGAGCCCGAGCTTCTGGACTGCCCTGGTCTTGAAGAGCCGACTGCCGGAGTGCCAGCGCTGCAGCACGGCAAGCCCATCGTGGTCACCAAGCGCTTCGACCTGGTGATGACACACAGCCAGGACAGGCGGACATACATCTGGGACCACAAGGTGACCGGCGGGAGCGTGAGCAAGACTCGTGCTCAGCAGTACGCCATGGATGGACAGTTCGCCGTCAACCGCATCGCTGGTCGACAGCTGTACGGTTCGAACTTCGGGGGCGTTGTCCTCAACCTGGTGCAGCGCAGAGAGCCGTACGCCGTGAGCCGGCAGCATGTTCCGGCTACGCCGTGGCGTGACCAGCAGTTTGCCCGACAGGTCTACACGAAGGCGCACTCCCTGGCGCAGCAGCTCGTGATGTTCGCCGAGGGACGAACGGGTCCGGGCGATTGGGAGCTGACCCGGAGTGAGCTCGCCTGCTACCACCGCTACGGTAAGTGCGGTGCGTTTGAGATTTGCCAGTACGGCCCGGAGTAATCATCATGAAAACAGGTAGGCACGTAATCATTGACGCCTGGACCCAAGACTCGCAGCGCCTCAACGACCCTGAGTTGATCAGTGCGCTGCTCAACGAGCTCGTTGTGATGGTGGGTATGCAGATTCTGAAGCCCGCCGAGATGGTCTCGGTACCACTCAATCCCACGGTTGAAAACGGAGAGGACGATGGGGGAGTGACGGGGACTGTGATTCTGACCACGTCTCACGGCAGCATCCACACGTGGCCCCTCCGTGGTCACGTGAGCTTCGACTTGTTCTCTTGCAAGGAGTTCAACGTCAAGCAAGTGGTTGATTTCCTTACCGAAAAGTTGAGTCTGACAGGTGGGCGGGTTCGCAACATCCGCAGGTCCCATGAGCCTGACACTCAGCATCGGTGGGAGATCAACGAATAAGGAAAGAGTCGAGTTAGTTTACAGACCCGCCCTGACTGTAAACAACAAACAGGCGCCGTCGACTGGGACCAGTGTGTTACAGTCGACGGGCCTTTCGGGGCACTACAACAACAACATCACTGGAGGCGACCATGGCGAATGCCACGGTCATGGGCATGGTCTTTGGCCAGCCCAAGCGCATGAAGACCTCAATGGTCGCAAGCGCTTTCCCCAACGCCCTGTGGATTCCGGGCGAGGGGATGAACGCGATCAAGAGCGTCGCGACAAACGAGTGGGGATTCGAGCCCACGATCTATGAGCATCCGGTCAGGACGCTTGTCGACCTGCTTGGTCTGCTGGACATGCTCGAGTCGCAGGGGTTGGTCGAGGACTACCCTGAGATCTGTGTCGACGGCATGACCGCGCTGTGCGAGACAAGCCTGCGTGTCTGGCAGGACAACCCCAAGATCACAAACAGCGGCAAGGTCGACAAGTTCTGGCCCTACCAGCAGCTGAAGGACAAGCTCCTTCGGTTGGCAGAGCGCGCCCGACACATCGGCGTGAGCGTCTTCCTCGTGGCCCACGAGCAGGCACCCGGCCAGGGCATGGACGGAACCTTCGTACCCGGCGGCCCATCTCTGGGCAGCAAGGGTCAGGTTGTGCGTGTCCCTGCTTGGTGTGACTTCAACGCCCGCGCCATCGTCAACAAGGACTACCCAGACCCCTGGACCAAGAACGGCTTGTTTGTCGACACTTGGGACACCACCTGGGTGACCGGTGACCGGAACGGTGTGGCGTACGCTGAGAGCCCGCCCAACGTCCGTGAGCTCCTCCGGGCCAGCGCCGTTGACTACGGACTGTCTCGCCGCCCTGGCCTTGAGTGGCAGGACGAGATTGCCGACCTTGTCGCCAAGACCCTGCAGGAAGGTGACGTCAGCGCTGCCATTGACGCCGGCGTCAACAAGGCGCAGAAGTTCGCCAAGGGTAGCGGCCGTGAGCCTCAGCTCCACATCCGCTGGGCCGTACAGGATGGCATCGCAAGAGGCGTCATCCAGAAGCGGCGCAGCCGCAGCATCTTTGAGAACCTTGAGCCGCCCGCCCCGAAGAAGGCTGCGACCAAGGCTCCACCCCCTCCGTCTGATTGACGGCTGCCCCAGCAGTCTCTGGGATCTACCACAACACCATCATCACTCTCACCTGGATTCACCAGATGTTTTTCATCCCGCCCGAAGTCACCAGCGCAGTCAACACCGGCTCGCTTCCCCCCGGCACCGGCTACTACGCTGTCGAGATCACCAAGTTCGAAGACCGCGGAGTCCTCGATCGTCAGGGCAACTTCAGCTACTTCATCCACCTCAAGTTCCCCGACGGCGCGACCACTCGCGAGATCGGCAGCTGCCCGTTCAACGCTGACGGCGAGATGGCACCGGCCCTTGCTCAGATGAGCGAGGATGCCCGCAAGGGTAAGATCGCTGGCATGGTCGGCGCTCTCAAGCGTGTCGCTCTGTCCTCCGGTATCACCGAGGACTACCTGTCCGAGAACGGTCTGAACACGGACCACCTCGTCAGCCGCACGGCCTACATCGCATGGCTTGGTCGCCCCGAGGACACCCCCAAGGGCACCAAGGCGTACGGCGAGGTCAAGTCCTTCATCAACAAGGACGCCTTCGACGCGTACGAAGAGAAGGGCTCCTCCCCCGAAGACACCCGCCAGTTCCCCTGGCGCCGTGAAACTTCGGCGAGCGCTTCGCCCAGCAACACCAAGGCAATGCCGGCTCCGCCCAAGCGCGCAGGCTTCCCGCCTCCGCCCCGCGGCTGAGTAACAACACGGTCTGACACAACGCCCCCGTCGTCAAAAAGGCGGCGGGGGCGTCTCTCTGGGAGCAGCATGGAAAAAGAAGTTCGGCCAGGTACCCGGTGGCAGCACCGCAATGGAAACTACTACCGCGTTCGCATGGTTGTGAACGAGCACGCAGATGACCCTGAGAGATACCCGCTGATGGTCATCTACATCGACGAGAAGCATCGTACGTGGTGCAAGAGCGTCGCTCGCTTCCTCGCGGGCATGACCCCTGTGAGGGGCTGATGGCTCCGCGACACACTTGGACATTCCCTGAGCTGAGGTCTGCCAAGAGCAGAGTCGAGGCAGGAGAGACCTGGGACCAAGTGGCCGCGAGCTTTGGCGTCAACACGTCGACCCTGCGCAAGCAGGTCTACACCCACCTGGGTTCGCTTGACCTCAGCAAGCGTCCGCGGGTGTTCGCTCGGGAGGTCATGATTCTCGAGGCAATCCGCCTGCGGAACACTGAGAAGCTCTCGTACGGGCTCATCAAAGACCGCATCGGGTGGGACAAACAGGTGGTCGCACTGCGCCAGGCGGTCAAGCGGTACGCCGCACACCATGAGCTGGAGCTCCACATGGGTAAGCCTCTGAAGCGGCGCTGCCGATGGAGCGAACATGAGTAGCTTCGATCCACGCTCTCGTGGCGCGCAGTGTGGTCGATGCCCTCTCGGCCCAAAGGGGTGTCTGTCAGACGGTGAGTGGTCTCCGGTACCTCCCGAGGTTCACGAGTCCACCACGGTCGCGGCAGTGCTTGAGGCACCACGCCTGGGCGACGTCACCCACGGACGACCGCTCAGCGGCCAGGACGGTGGGGAGTGGGACCGTGCGCTCAAGGCGAACGGTCTACACCGCACCATGATTGACCTGTTCTTCGTGGTGTCATGCGCCCCAAGAGATGGGTGGAAGAAGATGGAGGCGACGCTTCGCCGCAAGCGCAAAGCCGCGCAGAAGAAGCTGCAAACCGCAGGAATGTCTGCGGCGGAAGCAAAGCGTCAAGCAGAGGAGGAGCTGCCTCACCCCGCAGACTGCTGCGCCCCATACCTGCAGAGCAGGTTGGCAGACTACGGCTACGTCATCCCGATGGGCAGCACGGCAGCCCAGCGCGTGCTCGGTACCTCGTCCAGCATGTCCGACCTCGAAGGTGACATGCGCGAGGTCAAGGCCAGCCGATTGACGTGGCAAGCCTTTGACTGGACTCAGTCCACGTCGGACTGGATGGTCAAGGTCATCTCGACCTACGACCCAGGCTTCGTAAAGCACCGCCCCAGCGTGAGGCCACAGTTCTACGCGACCTTGGGCAAGGCGTGGCGCTGGTTCAACGATGCGCTGTACTGGCGTGAGCCAGAGTTCTTGACGCAGCCAACGCCAGACCAGCTGCGCGAGTGGCTGGCAGTGCCGTCACCTTTCTGGGTCTACGACCTTGAGACCGATGGCATCAACGTGCGCGACATCCAGGTCGACTGCCTCGCCATCGCTACGCCAGACATCGACATCCACGGCAACTCCACGATGCCCTGGGAGAAGCCGCATCAGGTTGCCCGTACGGTGGGTATCCACACCAACATGGAGCTCATGCATCAGGCAGTCAAGGGGGAGAAGGTACGGCACCTGCTGCCGTATGAGGCGCAGGAGATTCACGACATCCTCCTCGAGTTCTTCCTCGACGAGAGCAAGACCAAGGTCGGGCACAACGTCGGCTACTTCGACCGCCAAGTAGTCGAGCACTGCTACGGCGTGAAGCCGACACCCATCATCGACACACTGTTCGATGCTCGCTTCACCCACCCTGACCTGCCCAAGGGTCTCAAGCCTACTGGTCGTCGGCTGACTGACGTACACAAGTGGGAGACCAGTGAGAGCGGAGACGGAGCAGCGACCTCACGCAAGACGGTCAAGAGCCGGCTGCTCTACTGCCAGTACGACACCGTGGTCAACGCCCGCATCGCAGAGCCACTGCGTCGGTCTGCGGACTCGAACGGTGCGGGTCGGCCGCTGCCGGAGTGGGCAAAGCCTACGTCCTGGCCGAGTTCGACCCCCTGGACGCTCCGTCATCTTGACCATGCCCGGCAGGACATGTGCGTTCAGATGCACCAGAACGGCATCTACGTCAATCAGGTCAAGGTCGAGATGCTCACCACGAAGTTCGAGGGTGTAGCGAAGCAGCTGTACGGGAAGCTGCAGGACCTGGCTGACCGCATCGGCATCCGCCGCAAGAAGGGCGCGGAGTTCAACCCTGGGTCCTTCGGACAGATCGGAGACCTGCTCTACGGCCAGTGGGACCTCGGCATCCCTTACGGCATGGACGCCAAGGAGTTCTACACAGAGACAGGTCTGCCCGGCACAGGTGACGCGGTGCTCCGAGCACACATGGCCAGCCCCCACATCACTGAGTCTCAGCGAGATTTCCTGCTGACCCTTCGGCAGTACCGTCGCGTGAAGACCAAGGTCTTGGGAACGCAGCTGTACAACCTGCGACCGCTCTCTGCCGGTGGGTCACTGCACCCTGACGGTCGAGTCCGTTCCACGTGGAACAGTCACACGACAGCGCCAGGGCGACTGTCCTCGAGCCGACCAAACATGCAGAACCAGTCGAGCCGCAAGGACCTCGGTGGTGTGCGTACGGTCTTCTGTGCGTCTCCCGGCAACGTGCTGGTGGGATGCGACCTGAGCGCTGCGCACCTCGTAGTCACCGCCAACTACTGGAACATCCAGCGCCTGCTTGAGTGCTTCGCAGAGAACCTTGACCCGCACTGCTGGCTCGCTCACGACTTGTTCGGAAAGGATTTTGAACAGGCTTCAGGTTGGACAAAGGGGTTCAGTCTTAAGGCAACGCACAAGCCTTCGAAGAAAGGGAAGGCTGGCCAGCTGCGCGAACTCATCAAGACGTATCGCTACGCTTCGATCTACTGGGCGGCGGCAGAGACCAAGCACAGTGTGATCCGCTCGACCGAGATGACTGGCTTCACCAAAGACGGCGAGCTCGAAACAAAGCTCCCCTACCTGCACTTTGACCTCAACCAAGTGCGGTTCTTTGACCGCGTCTGGCATGAGTCTGAGCCTGACTGGCAGGCAGCCTGGAACCGAATGCTCAAACTGTATGACCAGCAAGGGTACATGGAAGACCCGTTGTTCGGTCGTCGCTCCGGCGGCCTGCAGGACGGCAAGAAGAACGAGGTCGTCAACTTCCCCATCCTCGCGTGCGAAGCCGCCATCATGGCTGTCGCCGAGCAGAGAGTGCTTGAAGCATTCCCGTTCCAGCAGTGGGGACCAGGCACAGGCTTGACCGCGCAAGTCCATGACTCACTCGTGGTCGAAGTGCCGGAGCATCTGGCGGACTGGGCGCAGAAGAAGATGACCGAGTGCATGACCATCGATGTCCCAGGATGGTCTGTCCCATTCACCTGCGAGGCTGATGTCGGCCAAACCTGGGCAGAAGTGTGATACAAGTGTTTGACAAAGGCACGCAACGGCTTACTACGGTGGCCAATAAGGAGGGAAAGTGAGCAACGACAAAGACTACAGGTTCTTCCTGGCACATGACAGAGTATGCGAGGACGGAACGGTAAACGATTGGCGAGACAGTCTGACCGAGGGGCTGGGAGAAGCGTACCCAGAGCACACCATCACCGTGGTGGCAGGACGCGACGACTACCGTTCCCGCTCTCGGGATGCCGGTGGTTGGAAGTCCTGGCCTCCGTCGGTCGTGAGCGGCCGGTTGTGGGACGGCTCTCCGCGGTTCCACGGCATCATCCGCCCGGCTCAGTACGTTGGTGTGATGGATACGGTGTGCGGCCGTGCGACCTTCGAGATGATCGAAGGGTTCCTCCGTGAGGGGAAGATCACCTGGGTGTGGGACTACCGAAAGAACGAGTACCACCAAGCCAAGGACACCGCTCGACTGCCCGGTGATGACTACAAGGCGTGGGGTCGCATCGTCGTTCGCGACGAGGGCGGTGAGGAATGACCTACGAAGAGATCCTCGAAGCCCTGTCCAACTACAACCCTGACGCGCTGCTGCTCGAACCACGCAGCGTCTATGACCCCTGCATCGTGGGCATGACCGACACCCCTGAGGACCAATGGCCGAGAGAGCCTGGGTTCATAGTGGCCGTTTACGACGCTGAGATGTGCGTTGAAGCCATCATGGAGGACGGAGAATGCAGCTACACGGACGCCGCTGAGTGGTTTTCGTTCAACACCAGCGGAGCTTGGATGGGGCAGAACACGCCGACGTTCCGCTACATCGGGTGGGAAGAGTGATGCCGCTGTTCTCGCAGCGGTGCCGGAAGTGCGGCCATCAGTTCGAGGTCCTGGTCTCACTGAAAAACCTTCAAAAAGATCAACCCTGTTCGAAGTGCGGGTTCGAGAGCACCGTTCGACAGGTATCCAAGACCAACTTCTCGCTGCGAGGCGGGGGATGGGCGAGCGAGGGCTACGCCAAAGGAGGTGACGAGTGACTGCTCCGACTACCCGTACGCTGGGTAAAGACGACTGGATGACCCCCGACAACCTCTTCAACCAAATCGATACGGTCTGCGCGTTTAACCTCGACGCCTGCGCAACGAACCTCGACGCAGCTCGTGTCGACCCGTTCATCGACCCCAAGACCGATGCTCTCCGTGTGCGCTGGTCCGACTACGGCAAGCGCGTGTGGTGCAACCCGCCGTACGGCAGAGGCATCTCTCACTGGTTCAAGAAAGCCGCGCAGGCTTGTGACGAAGGCTGCGAGACCGTGGCGCTCTTGGTCTACGCCAACACCGACACGACGTACTGGCGCAAGTGGGTGGCCAACTGCCCAAACGCACTGTGCGTCATCTTCCTCTCCCCTCGGATCAAGTTCGTGAGGCCCGACGGTGAGCGCGCGACGGGGGCGCCCAAGGGCAGCGCCCTCATCTTCTACACCCCTGTGCCCCGCCCAGTGCCGATGCTGCCGCATCTGTACTGGCACTACGACACAGAGCCATTCGCTGCGATCACGCAGCGCTTGGCCGACATGACCCATCAAGGAGCAACATGAGCACCCCAGAACTTACGAGTGTCTCGTTCAACATCAAATCCGCTGACGGTAGCCCCCGAAGCCACGACCTCACAAAGAAGAACCTCATCGTCGGACCGAACGGTTCCGGCAAGAGCGCCGTCGTCCAAGCGGTCGCCCTGGCCATCAGCGGTGCCGCCGAAGAGGTGGCGGGCCGCGTCATCACCAGCGACCCTGCGTTGATCATGACCCTGGCACACCAGCATGGTCATGACGGGTCGGTCGTCTTCGCTCGTGCCAACCTCAGCAACGGCGAGCACTGTCAGTGGGAGACCAAGCGAGACGAGCGCCGCATCAAGACGCCGACTCACATCCGTCCGCGGTGGGTCATTCCCCACACCAGCAAGCAGCACAGTCCCCACTTCCCTCTCCGTGAAGTTCGTGAGGTTCTGACCGGCTCTGCGAAGAAGGCGCGGCAGCGGTTCCTGGCTTGGGTCTGTTCTGACCTGGACGAAGACGTCGTCGAGCAAGCCATCCGCGCTGACTTCGAGACGTACAAGACCTTGTCCGAGAACTACGATGACCTTGTCCCCGTTGACCGGCTCACTCACTCGATCGAGACCGCGGACAAGATGGCCCGCAAGTACCGAGCAGACGCCAAGGCGCAGGCCACACTGCGCGACAAGCTGCTGGACGAAGTCGGAGTCAAGCCGACACAGGCGAAGGTCCTGGCCGCACGAGACGCTGTCCGAGAGGCCCAGGAGCTCCACGAGGCAAACCTGCAGACGGCCGGTGCCAACGAGAGCGACAAGCGGCGAGAGCTTCTCCACAGCCTGCTGGGTCAGTTGCGCACAGAGGAACAGCGGCTGCTGTCAGGAATGCACGACGCTGAGGATGCTCTCAAGAAGTTGGTTGGCATCGAGACCAAGGAGTCTCGCGGAAGCATCGGGGCACTTCACGCTCTGGAATGGGCAATGGACCTGGGCACAGAAGACTGCCCCATCTGCTCATCGAACGTGGGCAGTGATCACATCACCGCCTGCCACGGCTTCTACTGGGACAAGGTCAAGGACCTCGACCAGAAGATGTCGAGCAAGCGGAAGCTGGAAACCTCTCTGTCTCACCTGAAAGACTCAGTGGTCGGGACGCGAGAGCAGATTGCGGTGTACGAGAACGAGCTCGACGAACTCCCGGCATCGACGACCTCAAGCAATGACGTGTCCGTAGAGGAGACTCGCGACGCTTTCTCCGCAGCACAGGCACACCTCGCCAGCCTGCAGGATGCGTTGTCGAAGTGGACGACACTGACCTCGGCCAAGAAGCTGGTCGAAGAGAACAACGGCCGCGCCGAGAAGTTCTCGGAGTACAAGCGTCAGGCCCAGAAGGCCGTGTCTCAGCTGCTCGCAGACCAAGTCGATGTCTTCTGTGAGAAGGTCACGGCGTACCTGCCTGGCGGCTGGGAGTTCGGAGTCATGGTCACCGACAACGGGCGTGACTCGTTCTACTACGGTCTCTACGAAGGCGGCGGCAGTGACCGTTACCTGAAGGTGGGGCTGTCCGAGGCGCAGCGTGTGGCCGTGACCCTTGCGATGTGCGCTGTTCTCGACGACATGATGCCGCTGCCCCTGTCCATCCTGGCCCCGGAAGACCGCGGCTGGGATGCTGACACCCTTGGCGGAGTGATGGCGTCACTCAAGGACATCCCGCAGACGGTCATGTTGACCTCGACGGTCATGCCCGATGCGGAGTTCCGCCGCGGCTGGAATGTCATCGACCTGCGGAAGAAAGTGACCACTGCCCCAGCACGGGTAGCTGCTCCCGTCATGCCCGAAGCGGCACCCGCCGAGGCCGTGCAAGTGACTGAGGCCATGCCGATGTTGCCGGGGACGCTTCGAGAGCGCTACGAACCATCCAGCGGTCGCGCTCGGGGCGGCAAGTTCCGATCTCTCAAGCGCAACATCCTCATGTTCATCGTCGAGCACGGGGTCGAGACCACGCGGCAGGTGTTCCGCCTTGCACATCCCAACCTGGTGTTCGAGGATGAGACTTCGCCTGACGGGCTGGCAACGGTCGCAGCCAACTACCTCGCACCCATCGGGCCGCAGTCCTAAGGAGCACGGATGTCCGACAACGAAAGTGTTGATCTTGTTGCTGAGCTGAAAGAGTTTGTCGAGTCCGTCCAGTCTATGGAGTCTGCCGATCGCGCTCCCACCTTCACGGCCTTCTTCTCGCTTGAAAAGATCGAGCAGATGGCCGGGCAGTGGGGCGCGCACGAGTTCCAGTTCGAAGCGCTCTTCATGCAGCTGGGGTCAATCCGCGGCATGGGTGCTCGCTCTCGTGAGCTGGTTCAGACCATCAAGAGAGCGCAGCGCCGGGCGCGTCAGCAGCAGCAGCAGGATGTGCTGCAGCAGCTGGGTGTCACGAACACGCTGAACGAGAACCTGCCTGACTACCTCGTCGAAGGCTTTCCCTCGCTGCTAATCCCCAACGGATTCGACGTTGACCTGGGGGGCGTCTACACCCTCCAGGCCAACTTCGAGGAAGGCACGGTCACTCGTGAGAAGGTGGCGACTGCACCCATCATCATCACCCAGCGCGGCCGAGACAACGACACCGGCCACATGCAGGTCGAAGTGGCGTGGGTCGAACCCCCTGGTCCAGGGAAGGGTCGACCCAAGTGGCGCACCCACACGGTCGAGCGGTCGGTCTTGTTCGACAGCCGCAAGATCGTGGGTCTCATCGACTATGGCGCACCTGTCACATCCATCACCTCGGCTGACGCCATTCGCTGGCTCACTGCCTACGAGGACATCAACCAGCACAAGATCCCACTGACCAACGGAGCAAACCGCTTGGGCTGGCAGAAGGACGGGTCGTTCCTGCTGCCTGATGGGCACATCAAGCTCGACAAGCACCAGGAGCTCAAGCTCTTCCCGATGGAGGGAATGGACCCCATCATGAAGTCGCTGCGTACCGGAGGCACCTGGGAAGGGTGGCTCGAAGTCGTCGAGCTTCTTCGCGACCATCCCCTGGCCATGCTCTCCATCTACTCGTCAGTCGCCGCTGTCATGCAGCACATCGTCAAGTGCGCGAACTTCGCGGTTGATTGGTCAAACGAGACCTCGAGCGGCAAGACCACGAGCCTGCGCGTCGCCGCGTCTGTCTGGGGCTACCCCGCAGATGACGACGACGAGGGCTACATCTACTCCTGGGACAGCACCAAGGTGTGGGTCGAACGTGCTGCGGGCTTCCTCCACAGTCTGCCGCTCATCCTCGATGAAACCAAGCGGGTCAAGAACAAGCAGCATGTCGCTGACGTGCTGTACGACTTCTGCTCCGGCAAAGGTCGAGGACGGGGCACGCTGCAAGGTATCGACAAGGTGAACACTTGGAACACGGTGCTCCTCTCGACCGGTGAGCAGCGACTGACCTCGTTCACTCAGGACGGCGGCGTTCGTGCCCGTGTGCTGGCCCTCCAGGGCGCCCCCATCTCTGGCCCTGCCCAGACTGCTCGTGTCGTGGCAGACACGGTCAGGGGGCGGCTCTACACGCACTACGGCCATCTTGGCCGCCGCGTGGCCAAGTACCTCGTGTTCCACAAGGACTCGTGGCCTGACTTCCGTGAAGCCTTCGAGACTCGGCGTGACAGCTACGCCGGCATCACCAACACCGCTGTCGGTGGCCGGCTTGCCGCCTACGTCGCCAGTCTGGACCTGGCTCAGGCAGTCTGCGAGACGCTCGGAGTTCCGACCCCGACGCGTGACCCCATTGAGTTCCTCATCCAGGCTGTCCGTGACGGAGCCAACGACGCTGACCGTGCTCGCGATGCCTTCATCGCTGCGGCCTCGTGGTCGACCATGAACCGTCACCGCTTCTGGGGTAGCCGAGCCTCACTTGAGAGGGGCACCCCCGGCAACGGCTGGGCTGGCCGCTGGGAAGATGGCAAGCCAGAGTGGGCGGAAATCTGCATCGAGCCCCACGCACTGCAGGGCATTCTCGACCGATATGGGTACGTCTACGAAGAGGTCGTGCCTCGGTGGGCTGCCCGTGACTGGCTGAATGTGACGACGCGTGGAGCGACACGGAGTCGCCGCATCGACGGCATCCCGACCCCGTGTGTGTGCCTCCGGCGTGACGTCTACGAGCAGCTCATGACCGCTGAGCGGCCGGACATCGAGACGGTCACCGTCGCTGATGCCCAGCTGGATCTCATCGACCAGCAGGTCTCCTACAGTGACTCCTCCTGGTCAGCTCTCGCCCAAGGCGAGGACTGATTCAGGAGCGCCAGCTGAGGAAGATGTCGGCGGTGACGTTGTCAGCTGATCCGTCGTGACGCACAATGAGCTGCAGCGTGTTGTAGGCCGTAGGGCCGACACCGCTGGTGCTGTGGAAGTCGACTGAGATCTTCGCGTGAGCACCACCCGTGGCGACGGCGGCACCAAGTGCGGTGACGATGGGCGCCGTAAGAATGGGCGTGAGGGGCTTTGTCCCCGCGGCGTCACGAGCCAGGTAGAACGAGATGTTCCCTGGAGCGCCGGCACCTGTCACCATGCTGCTCAGCTCGAACACGATGTCGTACAGATGCGCGTCGTCAGGGACACCCTGAGACCGGGTAATGCCTGCGACCTGGCCCAGCGAAAGCGCGGTGTACGCGGCAGTGATCGTGCCGTTGTCGTTCGCGGCGAAGCCGTAGTGGCCCCATCCGCCGTAGTTGTAGTCAGACATGGGAGTCTCCTTGCGGGAAGTGTATCATTCGTCATCGACCAGAAGATCGGGCGCAGCCATTCTCGCGGTCATGCGCTCGTTTGGTGCCATGACACGCAGTCCCGCGGAACGACTAACGCTGAAAACCAAACGAGTAAGCTCGTTCTTCAAGTTCGCCTCAGCCGCCAGTGCGTCTTCCTGAGGCGACGTTCTCAGGCGAAGGAACGCCGCGTTTACGCGGCCAAGTAGGCCGACCTTAAACAGGAGCGCGCTTCGACCCATCAAAAACGGCTTCTTGCGGCGAGAGTTGTACGCCTCCTGCAGCTCTTCGTAGTCCTCGTCGACGTACTTGATGACTCGCTTGCCGCCTTCTTCGCTGACAACCGCTGTCCGAGCCTCAGTCGCGAACGACGGATACTCGACTTCGCGGAGTCCACCGAGCGAGCTCACGCGCGTGAGCTTGTTGAGCATCGCTCGCGTCTCCGGCGCCAAGTTTTCGAGGAACCGGAGATCATCGTCACCCTCGGTGTAGTTGATGGGAATCAGCGTACCCGCCATCAAGCGAGCGATGAACGGGTCGAGTTCGACGTACAAGTCTCCGTCGTTGATACCGACTTCGGAAAGCAGCATGAGCTGCTGCATCCCAGGAGACCCGCCTCCGCGGATGTCGATCATCGGTGTCGCGGAGTTGGCCAACATGCGCATAGCCGCAGCAACCTCGGTGCGCGTACCGTCAGAGAAAACGAAATCCGCCGCTTCGCTAGCGGCGAAAGCTCCTGCGTACACCGTCGCCAACGTCGCGGCCGTCTGCTCAAACCCCGCGTTGATGAAGTTGTCGGGGAGCATGATGCCGACAGAATCCCCCATACCCTTTGACCCGCGCCGACTCGCCTGAATCGAGTTGGTCATGACGGCAGGAGAAATCAAGACAGTGGGGTAGCGGTTTGCCGCCCAGGCAGGCAGCGCCGACAAGCTCGGCTCATCGACAACCGCCATCGTTGCGCCCATCTGAACAAACTGCTGCCGGAGGTCTCTGTCAATCACCGCTTCTGACATCTTGACGTACCGACCATTCGCCCGAAGCTGGCCGCGCGCAAGCAGCAGGTACCGCATTGTGGCGCGCATGTCTTCAGGGACGTTGTCGTATCCGTTGTAGCCATCACGGACAGTCCAGCCGTCGAAACTGTAGTCCATGAGCTCTTCGTCGCTGATGTCCTTCGCGTCTTCTGGCAGCATCTCTCGGTAGACCAACAGGTCTTCCGCCGACACATCGTCACCGAGACCCAGCTCAAAGAAACTACGAGCCTCGTAGTAGAGATTGATCTCAGCCTCGTTCATGGCCGTGGTGTTGACGCCGTAAGGCCCAACGACGGTCTCGAAGTACAGCGTCGAGAGTGCTTCCATGGTCATCCGCGGCATGCGCCCCATGACCCGCGCGAAGAACCGGCCACGAGGAGAAGCAAGCAGGTCGGTGAAGTGCGCCATCGCGTTCTTCTGGAAGCCGAAGAACGGCATGAACGCGCGCTTGAACAGCGTCCGGTCTGCCCGCGTCAGCGACCCTCGGTAGTCGTAGACCGCCTTGACGACCATCTTCGCAGCGAGCTCTGGCGGAACGCCCAGCTCAATGAAGGACACCGCCATGCCCGTGCGCTCAAGGTCAGCGAACGCATCCATCGACTCGAGACCGTGCTCGAACACTCGCGACGCCCCGCTCCGACCCATGTGATACGCGTCACGCACCAGCTCGCTGCTCCGGGAGGCACCCGCGCCTTCGATTACACTCACCATTGAGTCTACGGCACGGCTGTTGCTGGGGCTAAGCGCACTCTTGAGCCGGTCTTCCTTGCCGAAACCGTCAACGCCGAAACCGATGGCGCCTTCGTTCCGCAGGAACATCGTTACGCCCTTGAACGCGTTGTTGTAAAGACCGTTTCGGACGAAGATGCGGCGCAAATCCGAGGCACGGTAGGGCGAACCGTTAAGAACGAAGATGGCCTGCGGGTCGTTGTTTATGATGGGCAGAACTTCCACGCGGTGCTTCGACGCGGACATCCCCTCGGTCAGAGATTTGGCGAAAGCGTCGCCTTGCCTCACCGCAGCTTCGCGAAGCGACGACTTCATGCCCTGGACAACTTCATCGGAAGAGATGAACTTACCGGGGTTCTTCGGATCAGGGTATAGGCGGTAACTCTCAGAGCCGCCGAGACTCCTCCGCAACCTCTTTCGCACGGCGTTGGGGAGAGCATCCGCGATGTCCGCCATGCGCTCAGCGCTGATCAACTCAGACCCAGGGAAGCCAGGAATACCCAGGCCGTAGCCGAGGGCGGTACCCGCACTCATGCGAGCAGCTGTCGTCATTGCAGGAGTACCGCCGCCGACAGACATGGCGCCGGCAACGGCGTCGATAAACGACGGAGTGCGGAAGGTTGACTTCGGCAGGAGCGACCCGAAAATGGCTTCGGTGTTGGTGACCTGGAACAACCAAGCCACCATCTGAGACACTACGTCCGTCGCTCCGTCGCCGGAAGACCGGAGACTGAGCAGCCGGTCGGCATCGTTGAGCGCACCCTTGATCTTGCTAAGCGCCGGGCGCGGAATGTAGTAAGAGCCCAGGCGAGAGCCGATCTTCGTAAAGTCCATGGAGAAGCCGAACTTGGCGATGACGGCCTTCGCCTCGTCAATCTGCGATGGCGTCATCCGCGCCTGCTGACCACTCATAAACCGTGCGTATGACCGGAACTGGCCAGGCGTAACCCCCAGACCAATCTCCGCAGCGTCCGCAGTAATCCGAGAGCTGGCAGAGTAGGTGCCGAGAGCCAGCAAACCACGCAGAGCCTTGCCATTATCTCCGGTCACCTGCATGAGACCCGGCACATTGACAGTGGTTCCGTCAACATCAAAGGACGCGCCGCGCATAAGCAGGCCCAGCGCAGTGTCTTCTCCACTCAGCCTCTGAGCCATCTCAATAGTGACCTCGACGCCGTTGTTCGTGAACGTCGACTTGCCCGAGTGGAACATCAACAGAGCTGCCGCCGTCTTCGTTGCGTCAGACACCGGGACGTTGTTGCCAACGGGGCTCCCCTCAAGAGCCTCGAACATTGCGCCGAGCATGTCCTGCGTCGGACCATCGAGCTTGATAGTGTCGCCCTTGGCTGTCACTACCGTCATCTCGTCAAGATACGCATCGTTCAGCAGCAGCCCCTCACTGTTACCGATAGACATGCCGTCCACGCGCTTGACGGAGTACCCCTTCCAGAATCCGCTAAGCGACTTCGTGGCCCTCATGTCTCCTGACAGTGCTTGAGAAGCTTCATCCGCGAGCGCCGTCCGAGCAGCCGGGTCAAGTCGAGACAGCATCTGGTCGAGCATCGCGAAGAACGCGTCGCCAGAATCAACCGAAGTTCCGCGAGTCAGGGTTCCTGCCTCGGCCCCTGTCAGCAGGTAGACGGGCTGTCCGCGCAAATAGCTGATGATATCGTTGAGGCCGCGCTTCTGAGCGTCCCCTGTGCGGTTCTTGACGTCGTTGATCAACACGGTCAAGCCGTAGGTGAACTCTTCGAGCTCTCGACCCTGACCGTACAGCAGAGGGCGGGACGCGGCCGGTGCCGACCGAAGCAGCATCATTGCGTCCGTGCCGTACAGCAGAGTGTAAGGCAGGAACACCGCGGCGTTTGCCGCCATCACCGCAGCATAATCTGCGGCTTTGAGCACAGACGCAATACCGCGGTCGCTACCGGTAGCCTTGCCTCCACGGATGCGCGCCCCCGTCTCCATCGGCAAGAAGCGACGGCTGACTGGGCCATAGTCCTTTGCGCCCCCCGTGCCGAGACCAAGAGCTCCGACGCGTCCAGGCGTCTTCACTCCGAGAGCGGACTGCTCCAACCTGTACTGCCTACCTTCCAGCGGGGCAAAGCGCGTGGAGTATTCCTGCAGGCTGAGAATGCGCTGCCTGAAGCGATCGGTCAGCTCATCCTCGATCACGAGGTCAGACTCAAGGCGACCGGCACGACGGAGGCCAGTTCTTCCGCCTGCAAGCGCACGCTGAGTGTCGTAGTACCGAGTGACCTGCGTCAGCTCAGTGATGTCGAGATCCCTGCGAGCCCCGTAGATGGAATCGAACAAGTCGTTCATTTCACGACTGATTTCCAGGCGGTGAGGAACAATGCCGAGCGTGGTGACGATGCTTCGCAGAAGCTCCTTCATCACCTTGAAGACAGCGTCCATCGCCTTCGTCGGCGCGCGGCCCTCGCGGAGGTACTGCTCATGAGCCTCAGCGAAGAGCTCCTCCGCAGTCACGACCGAGTCGGCTCGACCTGTGAAGTTGCCGTAGCGGTCCAGGCTGATTTCAGGCAGAGCCTCGACAGTCTGGCCGTCGATCTCAGTGCGCCGCAGCTGGCTGTTGACCCAGTCGAGAGACACCCGCAGGTCCTCCGGCCGCAAGTGGCGACGGAGAACATGAGACATCTCGTGCAGGCCAGATGAAGCGTCAGCGTTCTTGAGCGCGTAGATGATCGCCGACGAGTCGTCCATGAAGTAGACCATCGCCCGAGCGTCAGGAGCGTCCGTCCCACGGTCGCGCGGAGGCGCGCTCGCCGGAGGTGCGGGAGGCTTGTCGCGACGGTTCTCCTTGTCCCAGCGCTCGACCCTCTTGCGGATCTCTTCGACATTGACAGCGCTGTCTTCAACGGCTTCTTCGACTTCTTCCACCTCTTCGGCCACGGCGACCTTTGCGGGCTTGGGCTCTACCTTTACGGTAGGCGCAGCCTCCGCCGCGCGCACAGCTTCCGGCGCGACTTCGGCCTCAAGTGTCTTTGCGACTTCAGCTTCAGGTTCTGGGATAGCTTCCGCCGCGCGCCGAGCAGCCTCCTCGTCGACAGCCACACGCATCTCTTCGTCCAAGGCGGCTCGATCCTTACGGATGATGTCGTCGAGGAACTCCTGCATCGTGTCAGCCTGGCGCTGATAGCGGTCGGCGGCGTCACGGTAGTTACGCTGAGTGACTTCCCGCGAAGACGCGTCGGCCTTCCGATTGGCGACTCTGACCTGCGTGCGCAGCTTGGAGATTTCCTTTGAGATTTCCTTGATGCGGACATCGACCGTGCCGGTGATGTCGTTGACCAGGTCGTCGATACCACCGCTTTCCGCGATACGCCGACGCTCTGTGAAGTCCAGGTCTGCGAAGATGCGGTCGGAAATCTCCTGCCGCGTCATGCCCTTGAGGTCACGTGCCTCACGGATGAGCTTTGCGAGGCGAACCTGTCGCTCTCGAGCCACCTCGGCGCCGGTTGTCATCAGTGTTTCGGCGGCCTCGTCAAGCTGCGCGACAGCCTCTTCAACAGGAATCTGGGGCGCGGCTTCCTCCGCCAAGTCTTCGATCTCAGCGCGCCGAACAGCGTCGGTTGCCGTAGCACCCTCGACTTCCGTGGTTTCAGCCACCAAACGCTGCGACCGAATAGCGTCAGAGTCCTGCTTCGCCAGGACCTTAACCAACCCGCCCCAGTCGACCTTACCGTCTTCGCGACGGAAGTCCTCGATGTCGATGCCGCGGGTCGTCGCGACTTCGGTCAACTCAGAAGTCTTCATGTCGAGGAAGGCTTCTTCGATGTTGTCAATCGCCTCGACTTCATCGAGAGTCGTGGGCTGCGGCAACTGAACGCCCTCGCCGCTTTTCGTGCGCAGCGTGCTCTGATTGATGGCATCAAGCGGGAGCGGCGTGTGCTCTGCCGGCGTAGTCGGCAGGGGCGCAGGAGCCGGAGCCGCATCAGGCTCAGCCCGCTTGAGGTCAACTGCCTCCTGGAGGTTGTCGGCGCGAATGAGGTCCACCGCACCTTCAACCACCTCGAGGTCCTCGGGGGCCAGCGCTGCCTTGATCGTATCGACCATGTTGGTGAGCAGCTGCTTGGTCGTTCCGACCTTCAGGCGCCCCTTGTTCGTCTCGTCGATAACTCCGATAGACTCTGGAAAGTCGAAACGAAGATAAGGGGAGAGAGTGTCTGCGGTGTCGATAATGAGCGACAGCACCGCTGAACGGTCCTTGTTGCGATCGAAGCCTTCCGACAGCAGCCGCTCCAGGTCCACAAGAGACGCTGTAGCCGTCTCAAGACCGGGCTGAATCTCGAGCGTAGGCGTCAACCTCTTGGGCGTGTCAAGCGGAAGGAGACTATCCATCGCGGCGGTCTGAGCGGCCTGTACCTGCTCGAATCTATCCGGCAGGTTCTCCGCAAAACGCTCTGCGGCGATCTTCATGGCGTCTTCTGTCGCCACCGCTGCATCTTCTTCGATCTTCGTCGCTGCCGCCTCGAGCCGAGCGAGACGATTTTGGGCGTTCCTCTTTTTCTTGTTTGCTTCGTTCGCAAGTTTCTTGGCGGCCTCCGCCGCTTCGGTTTGCTTCGCCCGAGCCTTGGCCTCGTCACGGAACAACTTGACGATGACATCGTCTTCGTCGAACAGCGGACGGTCCCCCACCAACTGGAAGTACAGCTCACCGTCGTCCCTGACCTCCATGGTCAGCGCCGTGCCGCGCTTGTGGTTCTTCATCTGCCGCTCAAGCAGGTAGCGAGCGACGTTCTGCTCCTCGGGCGACAGTTCTCCGACCATGCTTCTCAAAGAAGCTCCGCCGGGAGCAGACACTCCGGCAGAAAGCCGCTCGACCAGAGCAAGGCCTCGCTGTGCGTTCTCCAGGCCGCGCTTAGGGTCGTAGACGTCATCGAGAAACTTCGAAGCGCTGCGACGGATTTCCACAGTCTCACGGCCACGCTCCATTTCCTCAAGAGCACTCTCAGCCTCACCAAGCTGACGGCGAAGTTTGCCGATTTCGGCCTCTTCTTCGGCAGCTTCAATCCGCTTATTGAGTTCGGCGATGTCAGTCTCAAGCTCTGCCCGCGCATTTACGAGAAGCTCGTCACCCGCTTCAGCACTGCCGTCTACCTTGCCGTACCGCGCGGCGTCCTCCTTCGACTGAAGGTCATTGAACAAGCGCACCAACTGCTTTGCAGAGGCTTCTTCGCCGTCGACCTTCGCCGTCACGCCCAGCTCAGTGAGACGGTCCACGATTCCCGACCGAAGAACGCGAGTCACGTCGTCCTTGATCGCCTCGTTGAGCATGCGCTGAGCGACTTCCTCGCGCGGGAAGACGAACTTGACCGCTCGCTTGACGGTCGTGTCATCCTTGCCTGCCTCGAACTTGAGAATCTCCATCACGCGCGACGTCGCTCTGTCAGCGACTGCGCCAGTCAGATTGTCGACACCTTCATCAGGCTGCGGCACCGCCGCGACCTTGGGCTCAGCCTCTGCGACAGGCGTGGCCTTGGGGGCTGCTGGAGTCGCCACTTCGTCAGACACAACTGCTGCAGGGACCTCGACCTCAGGCAGTCGATCTCCGAGCCCAGCGTCAGTAATGTCTCTGCGGAACGCCTCTACCACGGGTGCGAGGTCTTCAGCGACGTCTGCCTGAACCGCCAAGTTTTCAATGGCGTTGATGGCCTCAGGGCTCTTCGCCAGAGCATCTGCCACTGCATCGTCTGCCTTGGCAGCCTCGAGCAGCGGAGTCAGCAGGGCCTTCGCTTCGTCGTTGCCAACTGCCGCGATCACAGGGTCGATGCCTTCGCGGAACTTCCTGCGCACCATCGCAACCCGCTTGGGGTTGTCGGTTGTAGACGCGGTGCGGCTAAATCGATCTGCGAGCTTCTTGAGTTCCCCGACCGAGATTGCAGCGTCAGACTTACCAGCGCGCGCAGTCGCTTTGTCAATGGCCTCTGTTCGCGCAGCCGCTGCTGCCGCATCGTCGCCCTTCTGTTTTCCTCCGGGCGTCTTAACTTGACCCAAAGCCCTCTTCGGCTCGACCTTCGCCGACTCATCAATAAACTTCGTCCACTCCTTCTGACGACGCAGAAGATCCTCGTCCGTAACGACCAGCTGAATGCCCTTCTCGCGAAGCCGCTCAGTGTACTTGCCCGACGAGTAGAAGTCCTCGATGATCTGCGTCAGGTTCTTCGCCTGGCTGAAAAACTCCTGCACGAGACCCTTGACCGTGTCCATCAACACCTTCAGGACCCTGTTGCCCCTGACGTTTAGAGGTCGCTTCGACAGCCTCCCCGCCCCGGTGGTCTGGAACACAGCCTCTCGCGACTTCTGCAGCGCGAGGTCCTTCATACTCTGGACCACCCAATCCTCAAAGTCGAGGATATGTCGGTCGACGTCGTCGATGTTAGCGCCCTCCTTCAACGCGCCCTGCGCGTCGAAGAGCTCGGACTCCTCGCGCATAAACATCGCGCGCTGGTCGAGGTACTCGTCAGAGAGGGCCTTGATCTCGTCTTCGGGGAGATACCGAGTCAGCGACCGCCAGAGTTCCTTGACTACCTCGTCGGAAAAAACGCCGGTCTCGAGGGCGTCTTCGTAGATCCGAATAGTGTTTTCGGTGAAGTCGAACATCGCACGCCGGCCTTCTGGCCCAGGCTCGCGAGCAACCGTCAGCGCGATGTCGTTGAGTCGCTCAGGACCGATCATGTCGATCGCCTTGAGCACGACGTCAGCGTCACGACCGTAGTCGCCCTTGAGGTCCAGAGCAGCCGCAAGCACCTGAGACTTCAGACCCTTGATGTCCGACAACTTCTCGATGTCGCCGAGCACCTCACCGACCTTGGGAGAACGCTCAGGAGCCTCAGGCATCCTGAGCCGCTTAGCGGCAGCAACCGGCTGCGCCGCCGGGGCAGCCGCATCCGCCACCGCTGCCAGCGCTTCGGCCTCACGTTTGGGAGCCTTGGCGACCTCTCCGGTGTACGAGCCGATACGACGAGCGTCAAATCGGTCTGCGAGACCTATCATATCGAGAGTTGTCTCGATGGAGCGAACGTCCGCCTGAGTCAACTGCTCAGGGTTGCGCGCCTTCCTGACCAGGTTGCTCATGACTCCATGGAAGTTCGGCTTACTCGCCAAAGCCTCGAGAACCGCGTCGTCAGTCTTGATGGCATCTGCAATGTCGAGCAGCAGGTCAGGTACCTTCTGAGCGTTGCCCATCGAGAACGTGACGTAAGCCCGCTTGATCGCGTTCTGGGCTTTCTCGAGCAGGGCCTGCGTCCTCTTGGGGTTGAGGCGAGCCCTGCTAAGGGCTCCATTGTATGCGAGTACCGCACGCTCAGCGGTGCCCGCCAGAGGCCCAAACTTCTCGTTGATCCTCGCCGCACGGGTCTTGACGCCTACAGGCTGCTTCGACCCGATGGAGGCATCAGGGTCCACCCTGCGGCGCCCACCGCCGCGACGACGAGCCACACGCTGGACGTCTTCACCCTGAAAGAGCAGCCGTGCGCTGTCATCGAAGGTGCCGCGGTTGTAGACGGACTTGACCTGGGTTGGGTCGAAGGCGATGTAAGAATCTCCTCCACCCTCGATCACATTTCGATAAACCAAACCATCATGACCAGTCTTACGGACTGCGTCCTTTACAACGTCGGCACGCGCCGCCAGGTCTGTCTCAGGAATCGCAGACAACCGCGTACGCGCTTCGCCAAAGATGTCTGCAAACTGAGGGTAACGACGCGCCATATCATCGATTACCGACACGCCTGTCCATGAAACCGAGTCACTCACGCGCAGCGGCGTCATCGAGAGGTATACCGGAACGACGTTTACGCCTTCAGAAGTAGACCGAACTGCCTCGAAGTAGCGCGCACGCTCTGTATCGCTAAGCGCCGCCACTTCTTCTTCGACGAGTAGACCAAGGCGAGTCGAGGCTGCTTCGGAACTTCCGAAGTGATACCCCAGCTCCTGCGGCCTCTTTCGACCAAACTCGTCGAAATCACCTGCGGTGCCGTGATACACGACCAGCGGCTGACCCTCGTCGTCCACGACCTTGGAGTCACCGAGCCACCGCTTGAAGTACGGCGACTCAACCCCCTGCTCCTCGTACAGACGCCGGGCTTCGGCAACCTCGTCGGCATCAGCGCTTGCGGCAGATGCGTCCTGAAACAGCCGCGTCGCCACAAAATCATCGCCGGTCTCACCGCGGCGAGCCGCTGCGATGATGTCTTCGAGCTCTTCGTAAGTGCGGTGGAAGATAAGGAACGCTTCCCGCTCAGACATCAGAGGAAGGACCGACTGCATCGCGTCCGACTGCACCTCGACCCGAGCACGGGTGTCGCCTGTCGCTGCGAGCTCGTCGTACGACATTCCATGTCGACGCTGAGAAATGGCATCGCGGGTAGAGCTGAGTGCTCCACGCATCTCTGTGGCCTTGGCCGCGAAGTTGTTCAGCGAGTCCACCGACCGAACATTCAGGATATTCTGCTTGATGAAGTTCTCGACCTTGGCGTTGGCAGCCCCTGGGCTTTGCATCATGTCCGCGCGTGCCATGTAGCGCAGCATCCTGTCCAGCACGTACTCGACCGCGCGCTCCTCTTCAGGAGAGATGCGGGGCCGCACAGTGCGTGTACCGGGGCTCAGCTGCCCTGCTCGAACTTGCTCAGGGGGAGAGAAGCCGAACGCCCGGAAGAACGATCCTCGCGCGAACTTGCGCGTCGCCGGCAGCACTGGCAGAGCTGTCTCGCTGGCCGTGCCCAACGTGATGCCGATGGGGAGGTTGTACTTCACCACGGACTGAGGGTCTTCGCCGCGAGAGATGGCGTCAGCCGAAGCCTTCATCCAGTCGATGAGACCTGTGCGCCACTGAGGTGTAAGGACCTCGTCGATCTGGTCGCTGACCTCGGCTGAACGCACACTGTCGCCCGCCTGCACTGCGAGCGCCTTCTCCTGCCGAAGACGACGAAGCACTTCGCCCTGCACGGAAGCCGCTACAGTGAACGGGTCCTGACCATCTGCCCGCATCTGATGCAGCGCCGCGGTGGACATCATCGAACGCTGCTGGACCTTGAGCATCGCGGGGTCAACCGTCCGGCGCAGCCCTGGCACGCCCAGGGCGAACGAGAGAATGCCTTCCTTGGTCGAAACCAGCATCGCCGAGATAGCGCGGTTCACGTAGTGACGAGAGCCTTGTGGGTCGAGGAAGTCGTCTACGTCCGTAAACCCTCCGGCCCGCACCGCGTCTTCGTCGACCAGGCTCCGAGAAAAGCTCTGGATTGTCTTCCCTCGCTCGGTTGAGTAAGTCAGCACGGCATCGAGACCACGCCGCAAGAACTGATGACCTTCGCTCTTGTTGGTGACGACGGCCGCCTCATTGAACACGCCTGTCAGCACCTGCGCGTAGCGGCGTCCGCGGTCGCTCTCCTCGGAGTTGTTAAACAGCCTGTAGCTGCTCTGCTTGAACTTCTTCTGGCGAAACTCGTTCTTGAAGTCTGCGCTTACGAGCGGGTCAAGAATGCTGCCGTCTGCGACGGCAGCTTTCAGGCGCTTGTGGAAGTCCTCCAGCGCAGCCCTTGTCGCGCGGAACTCCTCCTTCTTGGCGTCCGACAACCTGACGCCTTCGAGGCTTGCGTCCAGCGCCTTCTCCGAGACTGGGGCAAAGACGTCGAGACCGTTGGCCAGCGTGGGGTTTTGAGCGAAGCCTGCGATGTCTTTAGAGTTCGTATTGCCCAGGGTGGGGCGGACACGGCCCATACGCTGCTCAAAAATGGTCTGGCGAAGCGCTGTCGAGTCTTTTGAGGGGTCGTCGAGCTTCAGGCCCAAGATCAATGCCTCGAGACGATCGGCCGTACTGAACGCGACGTTTGCGACAATCCTGCCGTCCTGCGTCTTCGCTTCCTTAATGTCCGATAGCTTCGGAGTGAGCGTGACGTTATCGCCGATACCTGCGTTTACGATAGCCAGCAGGCGCTTGCCCTCCTCTTTCTTCAGGGGGTTGCCGGACGCGATGGCCTCTTCCGCGACCGACTTGAGCTTCGCCGCGACTACCTCGGAGAACCCTTCGTCGAGCGCGTCCTTGGCTGCGGCGGACTGAATCGAGTCACCCGCGGCGATCTCCCCCATCCGACGCTCGGCTTCGCCGTCGATGAAAACATATACCGAAGCACGACCACGGGCGCGCAGGTCTGCGTCGAGGTTGTCTGACTCACGCAGCTGCTCGACCTTGTCCAGCAGTACACTGTAGGCGTCAGCGACGGCTTTGGTCGAGCTACCGCCTTGGTCTCGCGCAACGACTTGCTCAAGCCCCATGGCGATTTCAGCCGTGCGAGAAACACGCCCGAGGCCGCGCTTGTAGATTTCCCCCCGGAGGCCGATGAGTGCCTCGGTTGTACGCTCAAAGTCGGGGATTGCCTTAAACTGGCGATAGCCGGCGGTGATTGCTGCCTTGGTGTCTCCGATACCCATCAGAGCGTCAGGGTGTGCAACTGCGACGATAAAGCCGCCCACGGTGCCCAACACCGACCCTGCGGCTCGGGCGATTTCGATTGTAGCCAGATCGACGTTGCCCTTCTCCAGCCCCGCAGGGATTGGGATCACTCCCGACTCGATGAGGCTTTCGACAGCTTCTCGGCCGCGCTCTGTGTCCAAGGCCTGCTGCATGGCCCAAGCAGTGAGGTTGCCTCCCTGCTCAATGCCCAGCTCAACAAAGTTCTGTCGCTCAGCCACGCCGCGAACACCTGCGCGCTTGACCTCTTCGAGAACGCCTCCGGTGACTGCGCTGGCCCCTGGGATAACGCTAGTGCCCAGCTGCGACGCCTTGAATGAGGACATCCCCATGTTGATTGCGGCGTCCATTAGGCCCTGCTCTCCGGACTGGGCCTTCTCGATCTCCGCCCCAAGCGCGGGCAACAGGTAGTATTTGACCACGCCGATGTTGAACGACTGCCCCATGACCGGAGGAGCGTCCATCGCGTTCATGAATGCGAGGCCGGTTCCTTCCTGACGGTAGACGAAGCCGCCGTCAACTGCGCCGACAACTTCGACCAGCGGCTTCATCGCGTCGATGAGGCTCAGTTCGTCGGTCTGCCCCGTGATGTAGTCCCACGAGGTCTGGAACGGTGGCAGGGTAGCGTCCGCCGTCTGGGCGGAAATCATGAGCTTGAACGCTTTCTTCCTTGCCTCAATCTCGATCTCACGCTCGTCAGGCTCCTCGCCCGAAAGCCTCGCTGACTCAAGCATGTCGCGGTACACCGCGCGAGCAAACTTCGAGAACTTCTCTCCAACCGGTGCTCGGAACGAGTCTTTCATATCCGCCAGCAGAGGGCTTCCTGCTTTGATGAGCTCACGGTAAGGAGCTACCGCTTTTTCTCGGGTCGGCGTGCCCTCTTCGGGGTACTCGGACATCTGAGCAAACGCGGTGAACGACGGCAGCAGCCCGCTGCCCGACGAAGCCTGGATTGCGTTCAGCCCCAACGCCTGCTCAACTTCAGTCTTACCTTCGCGGAAGTCAGACTGACCGATCATCTCGCCTACGGCGGTGGCAGCTTCTTCGATGAGGTCTTCAGGGTCCTCGCGCTCGGCGAGCGGAGTGGCGCCTGCCACCGACACCAGGGCCTCAGGCCGCTGGTCCTCGGCCGACTCAGGCGGCGTGAACATCCCGCCGACGTAGTCTTCAAGGTTGTTTTTCGTGCGAGTCGTCCACTTTCGCCGCTCCGTGACCTGCTTTGGGTCAGGCGAATCGCCGTAGTACATAAGCCCCAAGGTCTCAACGTCGCCATCGTTGGCCGCTTGCCGTGCCGTCACAGCCTGCGGGTCTTCGCGGCGGAACCAGTTGACAAACAACTGGTCGCCGATGAGGCTTGGGTTCTCACGGAACTGCAGGACCGCCTGCTCTGCGGCCTGGTCCTCGTCCTCTACGCCGTCAATCTGGAGCATGGCGTCGATGAGACCGCCATCCCGGCCCAGGACCTGGTACTCGCCCCAGGCTCCGCCCTGGACAGCCGCCTTACCGTTGACGCCGTACGCCGCCTGAAAGACCTTCTTGGCGTCGCCTCTGTAGAAGTTCTCAGCCGGCCAGACGAGTTCGCCGTCGCGTTCAACCGGCTCCATTACCACATCGAATCCAGCCTCGCGCAGACTACGACGAAGTGCGACCTCCTCCTGCGGAGTGCGCCGACGACTCTCGGGAGTGCGTTTGTCGAGAGAACTTCCGATGTGCAGGTTGTACGCGAACCCATCGGGTATGCCCGTGCTCTCCGTCTTTGAGATGGCGTACGCCATCGGGGCGGGAATGCCTGCCTGACCCGCCAGATAGATGACCCGGCTCTGCTCGTCTTCGTCGGCCACCGCGTCGGACTTCAGCGGACGGTAGAGGTCTTCGGTCTTAGGAGTCGACCGAGTGTTTTTCTCGCGGAAGATAAAGTCGTTGCTGGCGATCGTTTCCCGAATGGCCTGTGACCCCACCAACGTCGCGGGAATCGGCTCAAGTCCGTCGACCTCAAGTGGCGCCGGGAGGTTGAACAACTGCGCCAAAAACTCCGCACGCTCAAGAGTCGAACCGGTCGAAGGCGCTCCCGAAAGATCCGAACGAATCTTGTCTCGCTCGATTTTCGGGACAGTGTCGATGAAGTTAGGGAGAGCCTGAACAAGTGCGCTGTCTGCGAAAGCCGTACCTATGCCCGCCTTTGACGTGTCCAACACCAGGTTGACCGCGCGGCGCTGCACGGACTGGTACTGGCTCTGGCTCTCCCCTCCGCCCTTGTTGGGCATCTTGCGCTCTGCGGCGTCCAGCAGCACGAACTCAGCGTCACGCTCAGTCCTCCGCTTCTCGGGAGTCGAGGTCTGCGCGATGATGTTGTCGATAAAAGCTGCGTACTTCTCGGCGCCCGGAGCTTCACCGTAGTGGTTGACGAACTCCTTCTCGATCTTTCGCGCCATGATGTCTGCGCGAATGTCCCGAGCATTACGGACCTTCTTCGCCCGCCGGCCCTGCTTGGCAATCTCCTGAGCTGCGGCAGAAGACTCGTCGATCTCTGAAGCGGACAGTGTCTGAAAGAGTTCTTCCGGTGTGTCCTGCGGATTAAACAGGTATGAAGTGATGCCTGGGATGTCGACGTCACCTTCCCCGGCGCTGATTCGGGCTTTCGCCGCTGTCGCCGGCAAAAACTGAGCGAGAGACCCTAAGGTCGTTCCAAGTACGCCGTCTCCAAGGTCAGACAGTTCGCGCTCACCCGCAACACGGAGAGCCTGTTGAGCTTCTTGTCCTGTCGTAGTGGCAACTTCGGCGGCGTACTCTGCCTGAAACTGGACGTTACCCAAAGCTTCAAAGGGGTCGAAGTCATCGAACTCGACCTTGGGGAGCTCGTACTTCTGCCTCTTAGCGATGCCCGAGGGTGCGCCTGGAAAAGGGTCGCCCAGCGTGTCTGGTGCATCGACAGCTACGCCTGCGCCCACATCCTCGGGGGGCTGAAGCTGCTCCGGCTCGGGGTCCGCGAAAGGCTCAATGGCGAAGCCGGCACGCTTGCGCAGATTGTCGAAATACGACATGGACACTCACCCGTGGTTGCGGGTGAGTGTAACATGAGAGACCGAGGCTACTTCGACTACGAAGACGGCGGCGTTGCGCCTCGCTTGCCCCGGCGAGTGGGAGTCTGTTTACCCTTCATCGGAACGGCTGTCTCGGCGGCCAAAGCCCTCTGACGCTCAGCCTCTTCTTCCTCTTCATCTGCAACACTAAACGCAGCTGCGTACTCGCTCGTCGTGGGGGAATACCCGTAATCAAACGGAGGCATTGTCTCGGGAGGCGCGGACTCTCCCGAAGCCTTCGGCGGCGTACCTCTGCCGGGCTGGCTGCTCGTCAACGCCGGCGAAGAAACCGGGGGCGGAACAACGGGGGCCGCCGCCTCAGGAGGCGTGACCTGGCTGGCCTTGTCGGGGAGTGTAGCCTCGACCTCAGCATCCGTCATCGGAGGTGGCTCAAGCGCCTTCTGCATCGGAGTCTTCTCTCGGGCAATCGGCTCACTCGAGTAGGTGCCCTTGCCCTTCTTGTACTCCGATCGGCTACGCCGAGACCGTCGATCATCACGACGACGGAGACGCTCAACCTGACCCGGCGTGATTCCCATGCGATCAGCGACCACCGCAGGGTCCATCGAAGAAAACGAGTCTCCGCGAACATCTGAGAACAGAATCTGCTCACCCTTGCGGTCTCCGCCCATCACGACAAAGCGGCTCTGGTCTCCCCCGTACTTCTGCCGCGCAGTAAAGCCCTGGACCTTGCGAAGCGGCGTCTCCATAGACAGCTTCGTCCCTGGAGGAGCGTACAGGTGAGCGTCGTAGCGCGTCCCCCTCGTCAAGCCGTCCAAAGAAGTCAGCGGTGTACCGTACTTGCCTTCACGAACCGCGGCAGGGTCGGCTGCGACATGCGCGACGTTGCTGTTGAGCGCGGCGTCGTTGATGGCCGCGACCTGGTCGCCCTTGATGTTTCCGCGGAAGAACACCTGACGTTCTGGGCCAATGACGGCTACTTCGTTGGTGATTAGGTCGACTACGACGCTGGAGCCTGCAGCCTTCTTCGGGTCCAGGCCGTAGAGCTTGTTGAGCTCGCGAACCTTGTCGGCGCTGTCGTCATCGAGCGACATGCCCATGATAGTCCGCACGCCGGCATCATCAAGGTCGAACTCGACCACGGGGTTGGTGTCTCGATCAGACAACGCAGCCTCGGACCGGCGCTGCATGTCGTCCAGTGAGATGAAGTCTCCAGATTCTTCGTCAACGAACGATACGAACTGATCCTTTTTTACTTCGAGAGCCCGGTCGCGATCGACGACATCGACTTCCATGTAGGTGCCCGTAGGGCGGTATGCTCGACGCTTGTCGCGCTTCACCTCGCGCAGCACGCGAGCCAACTGACCTGTTGTCGGTCGTTCGCCCTCCGCGAGGTTCATTCCGAGTTTGTCTACAACCTGGTAAAACAGCGGACTGGTCTGTACAGTCTTGGTCATCTCCATCTTGTCGAGCACCGGCTGGATGAACGGGTTGCTCGACATCGGGTCGCGGCTGCGGCCTCGGCTGTAGATCGGACGACCGGACGAGTCGACGCCCGAAGCGAGCAGGTCGCCTGCGGTTTGCAGCATCGCCATCTGCGCCTCGCCGTCCTCGGCCAACGCCACGCTCTTGGCGAAGGCCAGCTGGTCGGCGCGATTCTTGATGTCTCCCGAGTAGCTGTAGTTCATCTGAGGAGACTCACCCAGAGCCTCTACCTCTTCGAGAATCTCGCTCTCGAGATTGACACCCTCAAGACCCAGAGACGTATGTGCCATCGAGTTCGAGAGAGTGCGCAGTCGAGCGATTTCATCAGGCGACAGCGTTTCGCCCCCCTTCGCCTTCTCCGCCAAATCAACCGCTTCGTCGCGCATCCGCATGATGGCTTGATACTGGAGGTCCTCTCGATAGGCCCCCTGAAGGAAGTTCCCAAACGCGGCTGTGTTAGCGTCGTCTAAGTTCAGTCGATCGAGTACGCCAGAATCAATCAAGTTGGAGTCGAACTCGATGCTGTCCAGCCACTCGCCAGCTCTCCCGTCCTTCGACAGTTCAACCCACGACTGGTAGGCCTCGTCGCTCAACTCACCCTTGATAATGTTCGGGTCTGCTTCGAGCGTCGTGAGCACGTGCTCGGCTGCGCGAGAAACTCCCCTGACGTTAGAGGCAATCTTCGCAGTATCCGTCGGGTTGCGCACGTCAGGTCCGCCTGAGGCAAAGCCTCCTTTGCCGGCGAAGGCGATGATTTCAGACAAACCACGATCCAACATGGCCTGCACCTGAGCGGGTGTCTGGCTTTGGATTTGATCTGTCGCCTTATCGAGCAGTCCTTGAGCATCTTTGATGGCGCGTCCCGCAGCCTTTGGGTCAATCGCGCCACTCCCGGCGTTGTCGATCACCAGCTTGAAGAAGACGTTCTGCTCCTTCAGCAACTTGTCCGCAAAGTCCTCTTTCCCCTCCTTGATGGCGTTGTCGCGCTTCTGCTCGTACTCCAGGTATTCTGCCAGAATATCTTCCTTGCGCGTCTCAAGCGCTTCCATGGCGTGCCGAGCGTCGTCGAGCGACCACTCCCCCCTCTTCGCGCCATCCGAGATGAACTTGACGAAGCGGTCGTAGTCAGCGGCTGTCGGGTTCTTTGGGACCTGCATTGGTCGTTACCTCGTAGGTCCGTAGGGGTTGTACCTGGGAGTGATTGACTGCATGTATGTCGCGTACGCGGCCTTCTGGCCCGCGCCGGTGAGAGAACCTGGGTCGAAGCCTGCCGCGCTGAAGTCGACGCCGGCAATCGGCTCAAGCTGCTTACCCAGTGACCCAGCCTGCACCTGCTGGCTGACAGTGGGTGCGGCGACCTGCATACCGGCACTGGCGAGGGTGCTACCGATCTGACCAAAGACCGGGGCTGTCGCGCCCATTCGAATCGCTTCGGGGTCGATTGCCTGCGCCTGCATCTTGGTCTGGAGGGCCTGAGTCCGCAACGCCTGACGCTGTGCGTCCTTGGCGACCGCCTCCTGCTGGCTCATCTGATCGATCATCTGCTGCTGCTGCGCCATCGACGCCTGCAACGATGCGTCCAGCTCAGCCTCGAGGGCCACAGACGGACTCTGACCGCCGCGCTTTGCTTCATCCCGGGCCTGCTGACCAAGGGCTGCGCGATCGAGCGCAGCTCCGGCCTTGAGCGTGTTCTGTCGAGCAACCGACATTCCGCCCTGCAGCTTCGACGCCTGCGACCGCAACGCCTTGGCGTATCGGTTTGCTGCCTTCTTCTGCGCCTTGGCCTGACTCTCGGCAGCCTTGCCAGCACGACGGGCACTAACCGTTTGCCCAATCACCGCTGCGCCGAGGCCCACGCCCATAAGAATCGCTGCCATGTCAGACCTCCGAGGATGAGATTAGCACGGTCATCGGAATGCGACGACGCGGGCATTGCGACAACCGATCCCCAGCCGCTGATAGAGCTCGAGGTTCTTCTTGACCGTCGAGTTCGACTTGTCGTACTTGATGACCGTCTCGCGCAAGAACTTCGCGACGCCTCCGCCAGAAGCCCTCGTGGGCTTGACGTAGAAGCCCAGGTAGGCTTCATGGAACCCCTGCTCAACTTCGGTCTGCAGATAGCTAAGGTTCATGAACGAAGCTTGCTCTGCTTCCGTTGAGTAGGGGGATTCGTTGTCGTTCGCCCCGGAAACCGCCGCGTAGTCGGCGACGGCGCGCTTAAACCACGTCATCGGGTATTCTCGTCGCCAAGAGCTTTGTTCGACCCCGTCGACAAACAAGAAGGTCTGGATACTACCGCCCTCAGAAGAAAAGATCGGGTCGTCGCCCGCGGTTGCGCTCAACCCAAGCCACTTCGCTACGTAAAAGAAGAAAGAGATATTCCACCGCACCGCAGCGGCGTCGAACGGCACGTAGATTCTCAAGCCGCAACCAGGAAGAGCCTGGTCACGAGCTACCTCGACGTTGTTGGCTTTTACGGCGGTCTGGCCGCTTACGTCGCTCATGTTGTCGAGTGTATGCCAGCCACCGTCAAAACGAGTCTTGACCACCTGCTCAGGCTGCAGGTGCTCTTGGCGGAGCTCAAAGTCTGTGCCGCCGTTCTGCGTAGACTGTAGCTGAATGCCTCCGTTAGGCTCAGAGTAGACGCCCTCGCCAGGGGTCTTCGAGTACAGCGCTTTATTGAGGTCATCGACAGGCAACACCTGTCCATCGATAAACGTCGCGGGAATCACTACCTGGGCCATGTCAACCTCACGACTTCATTACGACAGCGTTGATCGTCGAATGCCGGCAACGCACAACGGTATCGCTCCCTGCAGGTCCCATCCATGCGGCGGCTCCGAAAATCGCGACCTGATCGATCGACACACCCAGAGCGCGTGTCACTGAACCTGCGACGACCCCGGAGAAATCCACGTACGCCGTCACCGGCACATCCACAAAATCTCCTGGCTCGTCTCCCGAAACTACGGAGCTGCTTCCGTTCGGACCGTAGCGCGACAGGTAGTTCAGACCGACCTTGCTGCTGCGGGGGTGCAAATCATCGTTGGTTTTACTGACCTGGTAGGCGATGTAGTTGTTGCTGTTGACCCATGCGAGGCTGGGCCTCCAGGCGTACCAAACTCCCGTCGTTGTCGATCGAATCGCGATCAAGAAGCACGCGGCGCCCAGGTGCATCTTGTTCTGCGTCAACGACGAATGAACCAGCCTCTCGATAAACACGTTGCCTTCTACCGTCAGCACGCACTCAACCGGAGGGGTTGCGTCTACAGGAAGATCAGCTGTAGCCATCTGCAACCAAGACGACGGAACTGGGTGAAAAAACCGTTGATTTCCGAAGGCAATCGCGGGTCCCGGCGGGTAGGCATACGCGTTTGACGCCGAAGTAAAGATCGAAACACCCACTGTGCCCGAAGCGGCAGCGATTACTGAAGAGAAACCCTGCAGGTGGTCACCGTTGATTGCTCCTCGCGCGACCTGGAATGCTTGAATGTCGTTAGACTCGTCGGCTACCTTCTGAAGCCTCTGGTCAACCAAGTTTTTCTTGGTGACCACATCTTCGTCGCTGTACGACGCAACAACCGACGGAGTACCGAACGGAGAAGATTCAACCGGCTCAGCCGGAATATCTGTCACGGCCAGCTGCCGAGAGTAGACGTAAACCTTGTTCTCTGCCGGAAGATACGTCACGGAACTGTCGACATCTCCGACAGACGGAGGTGGCGGGGTAAACGACCGGCGGCGACCTGTGGGGACACGTCGAACCACCAGCTCGACCACGTGGTCGCCAGGCTCAACATCCACCGAGGCAGTCAGTCTCGCGCAGAACATCGGGATGTTAATCGCGTCAGGACGCTCTCGAAATCGACCAAGCATCGGACCTGAGATGCCAGCAACCGCACCGGTGTCTCTGGGGTCAACGATGCGCGCAGGAGTAAGCGGCGCCTGCTCGTTGTCGAAGCGTCCCGTGATGGTCTCAGTAATGACCACACCGTCTACGCGCAGAGCGTACTGAATCTGTGCGGGGTAATACACAACCACTTCTGCAGCGGTTGCCGTGCCTGCGCCGGGCTTGGTGGTCGCAGAAGGTAGGTCGCTCAACGCCTCGAACACGCTAGACGTCGAGCCCTCCCTTACCTCGGTCATGTCGATAATCGGGTTGCCCGCACCAGAGATGTTGCTGTAGGCGAACGAGATCTTGAACGTCCCAGAAACAGCGCCGGTCACTGTGTTTGTGAAGATGAGATCGCGCCCTGCCGCTTTGACCTCATACCCTGAGGCTTCTACCCAGCCTTTCGTGACAACCTTCTCGGCGTCAGAGCTGGGCGCGTAGGTCGCACTCTGTGCGCCGGCAGCGATGAGTCTTGCGACTTCTTTCGACTGCTCCGCAGCAGAAGCGAAGTTTCTCGAATCGCGCACCAACAGGTTCGTAAAGGCAGCCTGAAACGAATCCAGCGTCACGATTACGTCGAGTTCCGCGAAGGTGCTCTTACCTCCGCCGGACTTGAGATCGGGGTCAGTAAACCGCGGAACAGTTACGCGGAACCTCGCGGTGGTTCCGTCAAAGTCACCCGCCAGGCAATGAGCAGCTTGCGCAGTAATCGCAAGAGACGAGGCTCCGGTAGACACCGCAATGAGCATGTCTTCAGCGCCTGTCACTGGCTGCCAGCCCGTTGTTTGCTCCAGAAGAAACGCTCCGGCAGCGCCAGGCTGCGGACTCTTACCTGGCGTAGAACCAGCGCCGTTTACCAGAAGAGGGTCAGACCCAACCGAAACTGTCTTAGTTCGAAAGAACGTACCGGCGGCAGACGACAAAGATGTCGCCAGAGGCGCCCGAATGTTGTGTGGCCCCAGATGACCGTTCAGTCGCTCAGCGGCCACTTGCAGCGCGTCGTTCAGCTCAACCTTGTCGAGCGGCTCACCTTTCTTGAACTTCCGCTTAGGGAACAGGTAATCACCAGACATTACTCGTCCTCGCCCAGAGGGATGCGGGCGAGCTGGTCGCCCATGGTCGCAAACGACGTCTGGAAAGCGAACGACGCGATGTGAAACGGCGTCTTAGACTTGAGCTTAAACGCCCAGGTGTTGACGCTCTGCAGCCCGATGGGGACACGTCGCCAGTACAGTCGACGTGAGTGCGCCTTCCCCTGCCCCAAGACGAAGTCCCCGAGAAGGTCCTCAATCTTCACGCCGACAGACTTGAGCTTGCGCGGACTGTCTGTGTCAGGCTCGAATGACCCATTCGAGAATATTTCTACGTCGAGAGTCTCGTTGACCTCGTCGATCATGCCGATGTACAGGTTGTGTACATGGATCGGCTGCAGCGCGTTGTCGTCGCCACGTAGCCACGCACTCTGGAACTCGTAAGTCAGTTGAGGTCCCGAGCTGACGGTAGTCTCATGACTCATGACGTAGACGTCGTAAGAGGTCGCTTGTAGAGAAAGTCCACTACCAATCGCAGCGGGGACCGAGCGGCGAGACCCTCCAGCAAACAGCACCAGGTATCGGGGGTCGTCAGTGATGCACATGTCGCTGACCTTGTACCCGAGCTCAATCTCTCTCCAGCCCTGTCCGTCAAAAGCCAAGATGAGCTCATTGTCGAACTCCCCGGCCTTGGCCACTGCGCAGCGATAGTCACGGCTCTCAGGCTCAATGATAGACACCGCATTGCGCAGTGACCCCGTGGCAAGCTCCGTCTTCACCAGTCGATGAATCGGATCGCTCAGCTTCATCAGGCCCTTCTCGGGATTCCATCCGTAGAAGGCGTCACGGCTAAGCCAGATAAGCGTCCCGTCCGGCAGCCCCTGAAGCGACCGTGGAGCCACACAACCGATACCGCGCACCATGACTTGCGGCGGTGCGGTCGGATCGGTGATGTCGATCATCGCCCGCTCGGTAAACGCGATGAGCCTGCCCGCGTGGCTGGCAAGCGCAGTCACAATGGCTCCGTCAGGGTCAGGCGTCGTCGCGAACTCCGCAGGGAAGGTGCCGGGGTAACCGACCTCACTGCGCATGACGTAGGGCCCCTCAGCGACGACCAACGACCCTGCGTGCGAAGTCATCGAACTGAACCGAGGTGTCGGCAGGTAGTCCTTCGCGGGCTCACCCAAGCGGCTGTCCGGCACGTTGTCTGCGTAGACAAAGCTCTTTGTGCCCGCCATTCGGGTCACCAGTCGGTAGGTGCCAGGGAATCGGTTGCCGTCGGGCGTACGATACAGCCGCGTAGCGACCGCATGCTCAGGCGCATCTCCCGACCCCTTGACCACAAACTGCCGAGGCAGGTTGTCGAGCAACGTGCTTCGATCGAACTTCTTCAGGTCGGGGCTTACGCTCGTGTCAATCTCCACAAACGCATTCGCTCGCTGCAGCGCGATCGAAATCTCGACACTCTCGCCCGACAACGGTGAGATGTTTCCGTGAATGTCTTCATAAGCCGCCGCGTACTTCCAACGACCAGCGAGCACAGCGCCATCGTTGTTGTCAACGTAGTCGCCAATGGTCCCGATGCGGCCTGGCCACGTGTAGCCGTCCTGATTCGGGTAGTCTTTGATGATGTCGCCGGGCTGCTGAGGACCTGACGCTTCGGGCGGACCTGGGGGTTTACTGAAACCCAAAGGCACAACCATCCCGTCGTACGAGATAACCAGCGCTGGGTCGATGCCGTTTGACCACACGATGGTGTTGTTGACCACGGTGAACATGTCTGGATAGCCGGCGCGCCCGTCGTCGGTCAGTCCCTGGTCGTCTGGATTAACGGGGTAGATGCGCTTCCAAGAGCGGCGCCAGCCTGCGTGCAGGTACAGCGCTGTGCCTGCGCGCACGATCAGCGTCGGAGCCTTCCCCTGCAGCAACCCCGCGTGGAAGATGCCGTAGATCTTGGTTACGTCTTGAATGCTCAAGATGCGGCCGAAAACGTCAAAGCCGTTCTGTAGCGACTTTGCGCTGGCGCCGTACTGGTCACCACCACGGTTAGGCTCGTACGGGCAAGAGCCCCGAATCGCCCGGAGGGTTCCCTCCGGGGTCAACTCGAGGTTCTTGATCTTGTACGCGAGGTTCGTCGGAGCGTACTGGACCTGAGCCTGCCCGCTCTGAATGCGGACCTGTGAGACCGCGCGCTGACCAGGTCCAGCCATTCCTTACCCCTTCGTCTTGTACTCGTTCCAGACCTCGCCGAGCAGGGCGAGACCTTCGTCGCTATCGAGCGCCGGGAACTTGCGGCGGCACCGTGCGCGCCAGGTAGCATGATGCTCCTGCTTCTTCGGCTCGGGAAGGACCTTCCTCGAAGGAAGCGCAGACGCGGGAGCGGCAACTGCTGGCGTCGACCGCTCGACCCACTGCGACTTTTCCTGACTCCACTCAAGGTGGCCGGGGGCAAACAGGAACGCGCCGTCGCTCCACACCCAATCCACCGGACGCCAGTCCGTGTGATGGACCGCCTGCGTGAACCGGTTCGAGGACACGGGGAAGAAGTTCTCGTTGGTGACCAGCATCCCGTCCCAGTGACCTCCGTCGCGGACGTTGAGCCACACGAGCATCGCTTCGTAGCGGCCCATGTGTTCGTCGTCGCGGCAGAAGACCTGACCGATCTTGGGAGGATTACCGTAATGCGGCGCGTTTGCCATGTTGTTGCTCCTTTAGGTGACGCCGGAGTGTATCACGCTCAGCCTTCGCTGAACGTGCCATACCGGTAGCGTGGGCGAATGTCGCCCCAGGCACGGTTCTCGACGATCCCGTTGTTGTCGCCGTGCTGCGACCGAAAACGGCGCACGAGCTGACGGTACAGCGCTCGGTGCTTCATCTCGCTGTTCTGATCGACACCGTCCAGCCGGCTCATGTACGCCAGCGCAAGCTCGAGGAAAGCACTGAATGCTTCCTGCTTGATTGGCACCTGGTCCTGGTCGTTGACCAGCTCCTTGGGCTGCATCAACACCTGTGCGTCGATGTCGTAGTTCTGGTCCGGCGTCGGCCAGATGTGGTAGGCGTAGTAGCCGGTGCTCTTGACCAGCTGGCGCGTCGGGTCAGGCACAATCGCCTTGTCACTACCCACCGTCTGCATCTTGCCCTGCCAGGTAAACGTACTGACTACAAACTGCTTCAACGCCGCGGTGGCCATGTCGGAAGTGATCGGATCGAGGTCCAACGGATTGAGCTCCGCCAACAGGTAGAACTTACCATCTGCTTCGACCCGGTTCAGGCGATGCCTTGCTTCGATAATCTTAAATGACGTGGCGGTGGCTCGAGTCTCGGTAAACGTCTTCTCGGGTCCGAACTGTCGGTATGTTTCCAACCGTCGAACATAAAGTCTCAAGCGCAAACCACTTCGACCAAATCGGAGAGGGTTTCCTGAAACGTCAGGGTAGTTTGCGTCATCCGCGAGGATTCCTTCAGGGTTACCGACAAAGTCGAGCATCTCTTCGAGGTTGCTCATTTCGATGACAATCGCGCTTGCGGCGGAGTATTGCGCAGTGGCCGGTGCAAGCGGAGTGACGTTGGCGTCGAACTCAACCGCATGGTCGAACGCAGTGCTGACGGGGCTGGGAGCACTCTCCCACTCCGAATCAGTAAAAAGTCCCTGCGTTTCGCCCCACTCCTGCTCCTTGCGGCCCCACGCGTACGTGTAGCAGAACTCGAACTTACCCGCGGGTACCGGACCCGCCCAGGGAAGTGACCTCTCCGGCGTCTGGTCAGCCGACACAGCCACCACCGACCTTACAATAGGCGCTTCTGTCGGAGAAGGCAGCTGAAAGAATCGACCACGCCAGAAGTCTGTGGGTCGACCCTGGACTCGCTGCCGAAAGTCCGGCAGGTACTCGCGGCGAGCGGTGCCGCTGCTAATCTGACCCACCAGCTGCTCGCTGTCATCAAACAGCTGCATCGGAGTCAGGATCTCAATCGCATTCGCCTGAAGGAAGAACTCCGGCTGGTAGATGCGAAAGTCGTACTCAGTTGTTTCACCGGTCTCAAACCACGGGCGATCGAGGCTGACGTAGTACACGCCGCTGGCCAACCACCACTCTCGACACTGGCGACGACGAATACGGCCAGCGCTGTCAGTGACCTCGAGATGCATGATGCCGTCCCACGTACGGTCAACAGTCGGTACCCACGTCCCCGAGCGAACGAACTGCAAGACCTTGAGGTCTGTGGTCGACTTGATCTTTGCGTTGACGTCATCGTCACTGCCCACGACACTCTTTCGGACGTGGATGTGCTTGTCCTCAGGAACCAGCGCCTCGGGCACCTCGCCGGAAACATCTCGCAGCGCTCGCAAAAGGCAGGTGTTGACCCGGCCGTCAAGCGTCTTGCCCGTACTGGCCCAAGAGCGGTCGTTGTAGATGTATTCCCGAGCAGCCTTGAGACTGGTGTCCATGCGACCCTCTCACTGTTTGGCGGCAGTGTATCACGCAGAACGCCCCCGCCAGCACGAGGCTGACGAGGGCGTTGTTGACCTGGAGTGGGTCAGATGTTGATGAAGCAGGTTGCGAGAGCGTCTTCAGCCGCACCTTCGGTCGCGTACCCGAAGGTCGCGTCCATCTGCGTCGCAGAGCTGTCAGCCTTACCGTCAGCGTCGCCTGTGATGAGAGCCTGGCTGGCGGTAATGGTGCCAGCGTCAGCAAGCACCTCGCCGAAACCCTTCTGAAGAATCCACCCGTAACTGCCCGAAGCAATCGCGTGCTGAGCGACACCGATCAAACGACCGAGAGGCGCGTTAGCCGGCATCAAGACACCTTCGTAATCAGCCGTTGCGTCCTTGATGCCGATAAGATTGCCTTCAACGATGGTTGCACCCGACTTGATGTAAACCCACCGCTGGGGCCCCTGAACGGTGCTGTCGAGAGCCTCGGCCTCGCCAGCGTCCATGGGCCACTCAGTGCCTGGTTCGTACTGCTCAGTGGCGTCTACGGTGGTGACTGCATCAGGAAATGCGCGTGTAACAGGCATAGTAGCCTCCTATCAGAGTGCCGAGCCGCTGAAGCAGCCCTGAGCAACGAGGTTGGTGCAGATGAGGTTGGCGTGGAACTGGAACTTCGAGACGACCACGTCCTGGGAAGCGATCATGTCCTCGAAGTCCGAAAGCTCGGCCTCCTGAAGGACGCTGAACTCGAAGTACGCGGGGTTCAGGACGTAGCCGCCACCGTTGGCCATAGCCGTGGTGTTGAACACCGAGAGGGTACGATCGAGGTCAAGGGACTCGTGGAACGTCACACCGTTGTGAGTGATGGTGTGGAGATCCGACTTCTCCTGCTCGTCGTCAACCAGCTGGACACGAACGTGGCCGCGCTTGCTGTCTTCGAGGTTGGTCATCGAGTCGGGGTCCATGAAGCCGAGGGTCGGGGAACCCTCAACGCCGTAGTGACCGCAGAGGCGGATGACCTGACCCAGCTTCTTCAGACCTTCAGCGGTCCAAGAAGAGATGGACTTGTACTGGTTGTAGTAGAACTTGGCCTCACTCTTCTCGAGGGACTGCACCGTGTTGGCGACGCCCGACTGTGCCGAGGGCTCAAGGAAGTCCAGAAGACCGTTGGTGGTGCCGGTGAGGGTACCGCCCGCGAACAGGCCGTTCAGGGTCAGGAACCCGGAGAGTGCGGTCGTGTTGAACGAGTGGTTGCCCGTCGGAGCAGCACCGCTCAGGAAGAAGCTCTCGAGGCAGCGGTCCGTCGACTTCATGAAAGCCTCCGGGTACTTCTCGATGAGGCGCATGACGGCGAGGGGGCCATCGTTCTGCGCGAGCTCGCGGTTCGGGATGGCGATGGCAGCGGCGAGCCGGTGCGGCTCGACCTTGAGCTGCTCAGTCCGCTTGTTGCGGGTGAGGTTCAGCAGCTCGGTGCCGTTGTAGATGCCGCGACCCTGAGCCGGCGAGCCGGTCATGATTGCGCGCTCGATGGTCGTGCCGCCGTCGATGTTCTGGCGGACACGGTTGCTCTTCATGAGCGTGTCGAGAAAGGGCGTACGACGCATGAAGGTGTCAATCAGCGGACCCTTCAGCTGTCGGTAGGTCGTGTTCAGGACCTCGGTAGAAATAGCCACGGTGTTCTCCTGCGCTAAGGCAGATGGTTTGAGCGGAGTAGTAAACGACTTTCTACGCCTGCCCAGGACCTGTCTTGTCGGACCTTTCGGCTGCCCGCTCTCGAACACTGGGTGCGTGCAGTTTGTATATCAACCGTGTTCTATACGTGTCAATAGTAAACGAAAGTGCCCCCGCCCCCCCGGAGTAGGTGGGAGGAACGGGGGCAGCGGTCAGTTCTCGCGTTTGGCGGAGCAACCTGCCAGTGACGCGATCACTGCCGCAGAATCAGATTGCAGCAGCCGCGGCGGCGTACACGATGTAGTTGACCTTGACGCCGCTTCCTCCGGGGGTACCGCTCAACGTGACCGTAAGCGTTCCACCGCTGACAGCGGCATGAGCGATCGTCACCGAGCTGGTGGGTGCCTCAGCAAAAGTGGCGACGGCGATTCCTCCGCCGAAGTCCGAGCCGATTGCTACGGTGCCCGTCGCCGATCCCGACGCCACGGTGAACTGGCCTCCCTTGACAAGCCCAGTAGACATGGCTGCGCCGGGGTTCAGCATAACGGTGCCGTCAGTGGTGCCCGAGCCGACAACCATGATGGAGCCGACCGGGACGACGACAGCGCCTGCGGCGGTGGGCTTGGTCTTGGTGAAGTCGCCACCGGTGCTGAGGTAGACGGGGGCACCTGCGGTGCCGCTGCTGGTGTCCACGTTGGTGAGCACGACCCAAGGCACCGCCAGGAAAGACTCTCCGTCAGCGGCAGCTCCGGTCGCGACCATGATCACGCCAGCACGACGAAGCACAACCGTAGAATCCGCGGCGATAGCCTTCGGAATAACGCTGCCCGTAGCGGCGACCGCGTTGACAGCGACAAGGTCGTTACGCGAGACGGCGCCGTTTGCGACCATCTGAACGGCCTGTGCCCAGGGGTACTGAGCGGCGGGGTAGATTTCTTCCTGGCGAATGAGCGGCATGGGTGCCTCCTTGTAAGGTGGGGAGAGTCTACTGGGCGCGAAGCTCCCGCGTCGCGCATGTGTTCTGCTTGTGATACGGTCCCGTAGGAGGTCCTATGGGACGCAAGAGAGAGTACATCGCAGCTCGGTACGACCGGGGCACTTCTGACCGTGTTGACTGTCTTCGGGACTACGTGGCGGCTGAAGTGATTGGTCGCCGCACGGAGCCTGACGACGTGACCCGCTCTGAGGTGCTTCGCGCGCTTGTGGACTTTGGCCTCGAAGTATTCGAGAGAAGGGCACAGACATGGCGCGCAGAACAGGTCATGTCTGATAGAGGCAGTTCTCTCCTGACATGACATTTCGTGACAAACTCGAACACAGGCGTTTGACATGCGACAGGGCGCTCAGATTGTCGTTGCCCCTCACATGGATGCAGCGGCTGTCCATCAGATGTTCAGTGTCCCTGAAGCGTTCGTCAGCATGTGCAAGATCGTCCGAGAAGACGAGAGCACCGGATACCTGAACCCGACCCGGGCACAGGTGCGGACCCTGCGCGCCATCGAGGCGAATCGTTGGACCTTCGTGACGAAGTACCGTCAGGCGAAGATCACGACCATCACGCTCATGCACCTGCTGCTGCGCGACTGCATGTACCTGCAGGGCATCGCCGGCATGCTCATCGCCGACACCAACGCCACCGCGGAGATGGCGTTCAAGCGTCTGCGCTTCGCCTACGAGAACCTGCCAGAGCCGGTCAAGATGCCGCTGGCCGCAGGAAGCAAGGGCTCCAAGAAGGAGCTCGAGTTCATCCACGGCGGCAACATCATCATCAAATCACTCGAAGGGCGAGCCCCCGCTGTCGGTCACTCCATCGACCGGCTGCACATCACGGAGCTCGGTGAGGCCATCCACCAGCAGAAGGCCATCATCAACCTGTTCCCGGGCATCAACAAGCGACCGAACGCAAAGCTGGTCGTTGAAAGCACGCCAGGCCGAGCAGGCTCCTACCATGAGCGCATGTGGCATGAGGCCCTCCGACGGGACGGACAGTTCTTCCCGCTGTTCCTCGAGTGGTGGAAGGACGAGACCTGTCGGCTGCCGGTGCCCAAGAGCTTCCTCCCGACCGAGGATGAGCTCGACTACATGGGCAAACGTCCGGGCATGGACCTCGAGAACCTCTTCTTCATGCGAACACGCCTGCGGTCAGAGTTCGTCGGAGACACTCGGCTGTTCTCTTCGAAGTACCCGTGCGACCCGTACGACGGTTGGATCGGCAGCCAGCGCCCGATGATGCCCGAGGAAGTGCTGCGCACCCTGCTTGAGACCGCTGTCGAAGACCCGACCGAAGGCAGCTACGGCTGCGGAGAGTTCGAGGCGCCGATCAAAGGGCAGACCTACGAGGTCTACGCAGACCCGACCGGCTTCGGCAGCGTGGGTGACCCCGCAGCGCTAACTGTGTTTCACAAAGACGACTTGCGAGAGGTGGCGGTCTGGTCTGGGCGTGAGTCACCTGACCGCTTTGCTGTACGCATTCAGCTGGTCTGCCAGCGCTACAACAACGCTCGCGCCGTCGTGGAGTCGAACCACGCGGGCTGCATCACTGCGCTGCGCGAGATGAACGTGAAGATTACCTATAGTAAGCGTCAGCCCGGCTGGTACGCGACGCACAAGCGCATCGCCCAGGCTGAGTTCGCGCTTGTCCGGCTGCTCCGTGAGGATGACCTCATCATTCGCTCACGCTCAGGGCTGCAGCAGCTGCTCCGCTACGACGGTGATTTCAGCCGCCGAGAAAGGGGCGACGATGACTCGGGGCACCACTTCGACCGTGCCCGCACGTACGTCATGGCCGCAGACATGTTGGTGAAGGTCAAGCGCTACAACGACCGGCGTGCCGCACGCAGACAGAACGACGACGAAGAGCTCCTGCAGGAGGTCAAGCCAGGCCAAATCCCCTTTGGGCTGTTCAACCGCAAGCGTGATACCATGCGGCGCAGTCGGCAGGAGTCTCCCTTCTCTGTGCCGAAGATGAGGTAAGCATGGCTTCTAAGACCCCCAAGAAAGACTACGAGTCCGCGAAGCAGAAGATCGCAGACGAGTACAAGGGCAAGTCCATGAAGCCCGACGGCTCGAAGAAAATGTCTGACATGGCCGCCTCTGGTCGTAAACGCACAACCCGTAAGGGTTGAGGAGTTTTAATATGGCTCGAGGAAATATCACAAGCCGCCGCGACGCAGATGACGGCATGGAACTCACCTTTACCGATGAGTCGATTAACAAGATCGCCAGGTATAACGGCACGAAGGCGGACAAGACGAAGGCTGGCGAAAACCGCGTAATGGCGGCCCGGAACGCCCCACGCAACCTCTTCGGTATTCCGACGACTACTCCGACGACAGAAGACATCATGGCAGGCTACGAGACGTCACCTCAGGGTAGGGCTGCCGCGGCCAAGGCCAAGACCACGGCCACGACCACGACCAAGAAGAAGCTCGCACCAGTGTTTCTCGCAGAGAAGGCTGTAGGCCAAGACGTAAGTATCCTGCAGGATTTCCTGCAAGAGCAAGGTTTCTACAAAGGCCGCAGTGACGGGGACTTTGGTCCACAGACCACGGCGGCAGTCAAGGCATTTCAGAAGGACAGGGGCTTGTACCCGGACGGGCTTGTCGGCGACGACACAATGAGGGAGCTGCGGGAAGTGCAGATGGCAGCAAACGCCGAAGCCGCTCGGAAATACGCCGCCGAGCAGTCTGCTCCGGCGCCCGCAGGAGATTCAGGGCCCATCACTACGACGCGCTTTAGGGCCGATGGAGTAACCCCGGAAGAGATCGTCGAAGTTGTGACACATGACTCTCCCGAGTTCGAAGCGTTGATGCAGGCAAATCTGTCCGATGCGGCCATTAACGACATGTACGACAGAGGGTTGCTGGAAGGCTACGCACGAGATCTGCTCTTGGGTAGTAGCCTGGAAAAGCTCTCAGCACATTTTGCCGACGATCCAAACGCGCCTGCGCTGGGCATGTTTTCCCGCTTCAACGCCAAGCCGACAAATCTTCGATAACAGATGATACCCCTCGCCAAGCGCGCAAAAAGCAAGAGCCGTAAGGCCTAAGGAGTTTCGAAATGGCCCTCCCCACATTTCCTGCAATCGACGGATTTGTCCGTGACATTTCAATGGTGACGTACTCCGACATCAAGGCAGGTCAGGAAGCGCTAGCCCGCGCCGCGCAGAATCCAAGACAGGGCGCCGCCCTACAGGAAGCCATGGCGATGTTGGGCGATCGCGTTCAGATGACGTTTGACTTCGCTCGGCCCACGGGGGCAGCCGCACAGCAGGCACTGCGAAATGCAAACAACGAGGCTACTCGTCAGGCGGCCCTGAGAGTGGCAACGCTCATCGACCGAGGGATGAAGCCCGCACAGGCGGTAGATCAGCTGGTACGAGGACCTTTCGGAACCAACATGTCCAACCTCGCGGGTGCGCTGAATCAGGCAGGTTTTCGGCAGATTGAAGCGAACTCGCCTACGCAGGCGCTTGTCCGAGTCACTCAGCAGGTACAGCCCGTGCTCGCGGAAGTACAGCGGGGCGCCCAGCAGGTCGCCGCGCAGGCCGCGCGGCAGGTTCCAAACAACCCGTATGCCACACAGGCGCTTGTGCGTACCCAGCAAGCGGCTGCTCCGGCGCAGCGACTTCTCGAAGCAAACACCGGGCCATCTTTTGCGCAGGCGCAGCAAGGTGCCCAGCAGGCCTCCGCACAAGCACAGCGAGTGGCGGGTGGAGCAGTTGACTCCGCGCGAAGAGCGCTACCTACGGTGAGAAAAGCCGCTCCTCAGGCGCGGGCAGCCGCCACACAGGCACAAAGAGTCGCACCTCTTCTCCCGGTTCTTGCTGGCGGAGCAGCTGCCGCAGAGACCGCGGGGCTCACTTCGGGCCTCGCCTCGGGGCTCGGTGCGGTGGGGTCCGCAGTAGCGGCGCCCTTGCTTGCTCTAGGTGGTACTGCGCTGGCCGTTAACGAGCTGGCAAAGACCCAGGACGTAGTGGAGCAGCTGCGCTACACCGCAGGCCCTCGTTCGCGAAACAAGACTCTGGGCATTCGCGACGTCAACATGCAGTCGTTGAGCAAAAACCTCAACTACTACCAGCTCGAGAAGCTTCGCGACGAGGGTGTCATCGACCAGAGCGTCCTCGACGCGTACCGCGCGCCTGGCGACGAACGAATCCCGGACTACGTGCCTCCTGGGGAAGCGCCCGCGGCAAGAGACAAGATTATTCTTGAAGATATTGAGATCAACGCCGAGCGGCCCAAAGTTGGGGGCGGAAGCACCGGTAATCTGATGATGGGCTCTCGCGGAGCTGGCGTACAGGAGGTCCAGCGTAAGTTGAGCGCGTTGAGCTCGCTAAGCCCCGGAGTTAACTTCGACCTTGGGGGTTTCGGGGCAGATGGTAGCTACGGCGATAAAACGAAGGGGGCTGTCGAAGCTTTCCAGCGCATGGCTGGAATCGAAGTAGACGGCATTGTTGGGCCAGAGACTCAGACGGCGCTGGACAAGGCCATGGAAGCGGCGATTAGCGCCAAGCAGGCCGAGTCTGCCGCGCGAGAAGCAACGCCCGCGGCAGCGCCCGCGGCTCCCATGGCAGCAGCGGGCTCGGAGTTTGGCGCAGGAATCACACGTGTCGACGAAGGAGTTTTCGACGCTGCGGCTAACGAGTTCGAGGACATGCGGATCATCCCCACCAAAGCCGATACCGAACCAGAAAGGCGTATGCCCATTGATAATGTTCAGGCCTACGAAGACCTTGAGCTGGACGAGGAGCCGCGGCTCACTGCGTTTCCGATGTTCCGTAGCCGCCGGAACCGTCGATGAACTACCCCATGCACTCGCAGGACCTGGTTGGTCTCAAGGACCTCATGGCGCACATCTTCGAGAAGTTCGGCCCTGATGCCGTGATTCTCGAGGTCGTGCAGGACCCTGGTTCTCACCCTCCAGGCTGTGAGTGCATGGAGTGCATGGAAGGCGACAAGTACATGCACGAGTTCTTCGGCGACGAAGAAGAATACGAAGGACCCGGCGAGATGCACCGAGAGGAGCACGCCGAGGAAGTGAGCAACGACATGTCTGGTCAGATCGACGAGATGGTCGGAGAACTCCGCAAGGCTTCTGAGACGCACGCCGGGCAGGCTGTGCGCCTGCAGAACATCGCGGCGGCTCTGAAGTCAATGGGGGATTGAGTGGCCGAACGCTTCTCTGACGATGATGCCGTGCGTGCTTACGAGCAGAAGCGCACGGAACAAGACCTGGCCGCGCGAATCGCGCAGGCCGAAGCGTCTGGTGTTGACTGGACAAAAAGTCTTAGCGATCAGGACCTCGTCAATATCTTCGGAACTCCCGGCGTATCTCCTGGCAGCCTGACTACGTTTGGTCAGGCGAGGTCTGCCGGAGACCCGGGGAGGTCGTCCGGCCAGATTATTGAACAAGCCGATGGGTCTGTGCTGCTGACCAACGTCGGCCCCTCATCTCCTCCGCCAAGCAGGGGAGTGAGCTCGACGGCGTCCCCGAGCGCACGCCGCGCACCCACCCCCGTTGCTCCTGCGCAAAGTCCGGCGCCGGCCTCACCGCCGTCTCTTCTCCCAACGGCCCCGGGCGCAGCCCCGCGCGCGACTGTCGCGCCACCGTCAAAGCCTCCAGGGGTTTACGCGCCTTCTCCTCGACGCAGCTACAGCAGAAACCCAAACCAGATCAGCCAAAAAGACCGCGAAAAAATCGAGGCAAACCTCACACAGACGGCGGGGGGGATTTTCGGCGGCAAACTGGGAGATGCGGCAGCCGCGATCGCGACAGGGGATCTCGACGTAGTAGGCATATTGGCGCCTCCCGGCGTGCCGGAGTTTGCTAAAGGCGTTCAGTCAATCTACGAAACTGACCAGAGCCAAAGAACTGAAGCCGGTCTTCGCTATGGGTTGAAGTCTTCCGGGCTACCCTACGATCGTCTTCAGCCCTCTACCGCTAAGCAACTCTCTCCGACACAGCTGAAGTCGCTTTACGACGACGGAGTTATCACCGAGGCTGCTTACGAGTCAGCCCGAGGAGGTCAGTAGTGGCCAAGCTGAAAGACCTCATCGAGCAGCATCTCACATACTACAAGGACTACGAGAAGAACGACTTCGATCGTGCTCGGTCCTACTACCGTGGTGATTTCTGGGAGACGTACGAGAAGCAGGGGGCCACCCTCGACGCGCGCATGTCCTCGATGTACGCGCAGAAGAACCTCATCTACGCCATTACCGACACTGCCATCAGCAGCCTGCTGGGTCCAAACCCACAGGTCGCTGCGATGCCGCAGACGCCGGACAGCCAGGACCTGGCAGGTGCGACCAACGGTTTGATGGAGTGGGCGTTCCGCTCGGTCAACATGCGGC